>NPIF01000212.1_pt1 | contig 267995 bp, 247 predicted proteins | sample 8637461 | NCBI WGS metagenome assembly NPIF01 (sample SAMN07420641, study PRJNA396082) | bioreactor metagenome | isolation source: sample BR12 brine-fed electro-methanogenic bioreactor BR | place: Japan: Kochi | collected 2016-12-09 | reverse complement strand
CTTTGCGGAAGTTTGGCATGATGCAATGGTAAAGGACAGGGATGACATTTTCCCTGTCTCTTGACAGAGGACATTTTCGCAAGAGTGTTTTACGCTGCGGAAATCTTAGGTTTCTTGGGGAGGTTTTTGGGGGGCCCTTTTAGATCATGAGAAAGGTCTTCTTACAAGAATGCGCAGATCTTCTTCGTGTGCCATGTTTGTATCATGTCAGGCCTTTTTCATGCCCGTATAGAGAGTGAGCCGAAGCCTCTCCGTGCTTTTCTCTCCGGTTTTCCTTATGAAGGTTGGGGAGATCCGGTTGAGGCAGGAGCATCTCCTAATTTCTTCAGAAAATGTGCTTCCTCCGCCACCTGGCATACCCGGGAAAGAGAGGATCCCACGCTGGCCTCCACCGCTGCCATCATGGTCCCTTCGAGAATCGGGGCGTCCGCAAACATAATTCGATCCACCCCGTTTTCAAGAAATTCCAGAGCTGTACGGGCGCTCAAAACGGCGCTTCCAAGATCCGGCAGAATGAGAACCTCCCCGGCTTCTTCGAGAAGTTCCCTGAGAGCCTGCAGAATGAGCGGTACCGACGTGCCCAGCCCACCCTCTTCGTTGCCTCCCACCCCGCGAAGGGGCACCTTTCCTCCACACATCTGGGAGGCCATATCTGCAATTCCCTTTGCCGCATCCTTGCTGTGAGATATCACGAGAAGTCCTGTCATGATCGTGCGCTCACTCCGTCGCAGCGTCCCGAAAAGCCGCAAGAAGGAAATATGAGGAGGTGGCTCCGGGATCCTGATGCCCCGCGGAACGTTCTCCGAGATAGCTGGCTCTCCCTTTTTTCGCTACCAAAGAAATGGTGTCTTCCATGCCCTTACGGGCCGCCTCCGCCGCTTCTTCGAGCCCTTTGGGAAGATCCTGTCCATCCGTCAGAGCTTTATGCAGAGCCTCCACAGCGGGCGTAAGGGCATCCACCATGGTTTTCTCTCCCCTCCGGGCCTTTCCGAGATCACGAATGCCTTGAAGCCCCGCATCAAGAGCTTGGGAGAAGAGGGATAGGTCCATCCGGGTCTTTCCCTGGAGTGTGGCGGACATGCGCATGAAGAGGGTGCCGTAAAGGGGCCCGGAGGCACCTCCCACGGACTGTATCAATCCCATGGCCACATCCTTGGAGAGGGTTCCCAAATCCGCATATTCTCCATGGCGTATCGTGGAGAGCACCTTGGAGAATCCCCGTTCCATGTTGATGCCGTGATCCGCATCGCCGATGGCGGAATCCAATTCCGTGAGATAGTCTTTTTGGGCTGTCAGAGTCTCTGCCATATACAGCATGGCCTTCTTGAAACCACACACATCCATGAAGGAATCGCTCCTCTCGAAAGTAAAAAAGTTCGCAGCAATAAGAATAACGATATTATCGCGGAGGAATAGCTAGGAGAAGGTGCCGCACAAAGCGGGAACGCGCACGGGAGCGTCCCAGAGATCCAGGAGCTCCTGATCCATCTTGAGAAGCGTTATGGAGCATCCCTGCATTTCCAGGCTTGTAATATAGTTACCCACCAGGCTCCTTGCTATGGCAATTTTCCGGGTACCGAGAAAGAGCTTCAGTTCGTTGAACACCAGGAAAAGCTCCAGCAAGGGAGTTCCTCCCATGCCGTTCACCAAGGCCAGTACCCGATCCCCTTCAATAAAGGGAAGATCCTCCGTCAAGGCGGTTCCCATGAGCTCTACGATTTCCTTGGCAGGTTTCATGGTCATGCGTTTTCGTCCGGGTTCCCCGTGAATGCCGATGCCGAGTTCCATCTCATGGTTTCCAAGCTCAAAGGTAGGCTTTCCCGCAGCGGGCACCGTGCAGGATGTAAGAGCCATGCCCATGGATCGAACCCGGGCATTTACCCTTTCTGCCAGGTCTTTGAGTTCTTCGAGAGAAGCCCCCTGCTCTGCACGGGCGCCCACGATCTTCTCCACCAGCACCGTTCCGGCCACTCCACGGCGCCCTGCGGTATAGAGAGAATCCTGTACAGCCACGTCATCGTTGACCACCACCTGCTCCACGGAAATTCCTTCGGCCCTGAGCATGTCTACGGCCATTTGGAAGTTCATCACATCCCCGGTGTAGTTTTTGACGAGAAAGAGCACGCCCCTACCCCCATGTACCGCCCTGGCAGCTTCGTACATCTGATTCGGAGTGGGGGATGTGAAAACCTCTCCGGGGCATGCCGCATCAAGCATTCCCTTGCCGACGTACCCTCCGTGAAGGGGTTCATGACCGCTGCCTCCCCCCGATAGAAGGGCTACTTTGTTATGCACCGGAGCATCCTTCCGCAAGATTGCCCGGACGTCAGGATGCAGTTTGATGAGATCGGGAAAAGCTGCTGCCATTCCAGCAAGAGATTCCTCTACGATATTCTCGGGCAGATTCATCAATTTTTTCACGTTCGTACCTCCTTAGCAGTATGTTCCGTGAGTCGCATGAAAACTCCCCCGTATTTTCGCAAAGCCGTGGCAAGAATCGTGATGTTCTGCGCCATGGCGTGGCGCAGTCAGAGGTTTCCGGCGAGATCCGGAGAGTTGCCGGTGATCGGGCGGAGGGGATTTTGTCATTCCGGCAATACCTTACACCCTGTTTCGTCCGGAGGCCAGAGAGATTCTCCGGGGTGTTTCCAAAATGCGGAAGGGCGGCTCGCGGGAGCCGCCCTTCCTTACCTTGGGAGATTGGAACGTGCCGAATGGCTCGGCACCCAGCACGGGTACTGGCGATGCTAAAAGGGATAAAAGAGGAAGTTTTTGAGATTGCCTCCCGCAGGAACCATGGGATAGACGTTGTCCTCGGGAGAAGTCATACATTCCACCAGGGAAGGGCCTTGGCAGGAGAAGGCTTCCGCAAGAGCTTTCCGCAGCTCCTCCTGATTGGCGGCCCTCCAGGCCTGGAGGCCAAAGCCCCGGGCCACCTGGGTAAAGGAGCAGGATGGGCTTTCACAGGTTCCGGAGAATCGCTGCTGAAAGAAGAGATCCTGCCACTGGCGCACCATGCCGAGGCTTCCGTTGTTGCAAAGTACCACGGTGATGGGAAGGTCGTAGCGCCGGCACGTTTCGAGCTCCTGGATGTTCATGAGAAAGCTGCCGTCTCCAGCGATGCAGGCGATACGTTCCCCGGGACGGGCAAAAGCGGCTCCCATGGCGGCGGGAAGGCCGAAGCCCATGGTGCCGAGCCCTCCGGAGGTGAGATACGTGCGGCTGCGGTTCACTTTGTAGTGCAGGGCCGCCCACATTTGGTGCTGTCCCACATCGGTGGTGAGAATTCCCGCATCCCCCTGGATTGTTCGAACTTCCCGGAGGATTCCCGGAACGCTCAGGGAGTCGGGAGGATTTTCCTCCCGAAGAGGGTAGGTTTGACGCCACTCCTGGATTTTTTCGAGCCAGGAATTCCGGTTTTTCTGAGGCGGAAGTTTTTCCAGAATCCGGGAAAGCACCGCTTTGACGTCTCCCAAAATGGGAAAGGGACTGAAGATGTTCTTACCCAGCTCCGCCTCGTCCAGATCCACGTGAATGATCGTGGCTTTCGGGGCATAGGTTTGTCGGCCTCCGGTACTCCGGTCGCTGAACCGGGTTCCCAGAGCGAGGATGACGTCCGCTCCGGATACCGCCAGGTTTGCCTGGGGAGTGCCATGCATGCCCACCATTCCCAGGGAGAGAGGATGTTCCTCTGGAAAGGCTCCCTTTCCCATGAGGGTGCTGACCACGGGAATAGCACACCGTTCCGCAAGCTGGAGCAGCTCCTTTTCCGCTCCCGAGATAATGCAGCCTCCTCCGGCGATAATCACCGGATTCGACGAAGCACTTAAAAGGGCGGTGCTTCTTTCCAGGTGGGTAAAATCCTTTCGATTTTCCGGGTGATATCCCGGAAAGTGCACTTCCGGAGGATACTCGAAGGATCCCCGTTCTTTCTGCACGCTGGAAGGCACGTCCACCAGCACGGGCCCGGGCCTTCCGGAAGAGGCGATCAAAAAGGCTCCTCGAAGGGCGTGGGGCAGCTCTTCGATGGTACGCACCAGAAAACTATGTTTCACCAGAGGAAGGGAGGATCCGTAGATGTCTGCCTCCTGAAAGGCATCGGTGCCGATGGCGGAGGCCACCACCTGGCCTGTGACCACCACCAGGGGTACCGAATCCATATGGGCGTTGGCGAGCCCCGTAACGATATTGGTGGCTCCCGGCCCCGAGGTGGCCACGCAGATCCCCGTCTTTCCCGAAACCCGGGCGTACCCGTCCGCGGCATGGCATGCGGCCTGTTCGTGCCGCGTGAGTATCGTTTGAAAAGGAGCATCGTAGAGAGCGTCGTAGAGAGGGATGACAGATCCTCCGGGAATGCCGAAAACGCACTCCGCTCCTTCTTTTTGAAAAGCCTGGATAATCATTTCCGCTCCCGAGAGGGTCATGAGGAACTCCTTTCCTTAAGCTAGGCTCCTGCCAGGAGATTCGCGATGCGGTCTCCTACGGTTTCCGTAGAGGCCCGGCCTCCCATTTCCACGGGAAGATCCTGGGGAGAAGCCGTTTCGAGATAGGCTGTCACGGCGTTTTCCACTTCCCGGGCTTCGGAAGAAAGTCCGAGATGTTCCAAAAGGAGAGCCCCCGAGAGGATGGCCGCCACGGGGCTTGCCTTGCCGGTTCCCGCAATATCCGGGGCAGATCCGTGCACGGGTTCGAACATGGAGAGTCCGTCCCCTATATTGGCTCCCGCGGCGATGCCCAAACCTCCCGCAATGGCTCCCAGAAGATCGCTGACGATATCCCCGAACATGTTGGGGGTGAGAATGACTCCGTACTTCTGAGGAGCCCGCACCAGGTGATAGCAGAGGGCGTCCACATTGGCGATGGAGAGATCCATGGCCTGATGCCGGGCCTCGTCTTTGGCGATTTCCTCCCAGAATCCGTAGATCTGGGGGAGAGCGTTGGATTTCGAAGCCAGGGTAACGGTTTTTTCTCCGCGTTTTTGAGCGGCTTTGCAGGCCCAGGCGGTAACCCTCCGGATGCCGGGCTCCGTGGCGATGCCTATCTGGAGAGCTCCCCGGATATCCTTGTCGAAGGAGGCGGAGCAGGTGCCCTCCATGGAGTAGAGTCCCCGGGTGGTGGCGAGATCACAGGAGAGATCTTTTCTTCCCACCGTTCCGATGCCCATGTAGAAGTCCTCGGTGTTTTCCCGTACCACGAGAATGTCGATGCTCTCCCCCTCGGGAAGTTTCACCGGCAGAGGCGTGCGGGCAAAGCTCTTGGCCGGGCGGAGGTTGATGTACTGATCCAGCTCGAACCGCAGGGTGAGAAGGATGCCCCGTTCGATGGTGCCCGGTTTGACCCGGGGATCTCCGATGGCTCCGAGAAGAAGGGCGTCATGTTTTTTCATTCCTTCCAGCATGGAGGGAGTGAGAATGTCTCCGGTGGCCAGATAGTGGTTCACCGAGCAGGGAAATTCCTCCCATTCCAGGGAGTAGCCGAAACGTTGTTTCCCCGCTTCGAGAACCTTCCGGGTTTCCCGGATGACCTCGGGGCCGATGCCGTCCCCGGGAATGGTGGCGATGCTGTAGTGTTTGTTCGTCATTGTCCGGGCTCCTTCAACTGTTTCCGTACGTAGGGAATCAGGCCTCCCAGACCGATGAGCTCCGAAAGAAAGGGAGGAAACGCCGCCGCCTGATACGAGGTTTTCCGGGTGAGATTGGAGATGACTCCCTTTTCCGTGTCGATGGAAAGAAGATCCCCCGAGTGGGCTTCCTCCACCGCGGTTTCGCATTCCAGAATGGGAAGGCCCACGTTGATGGCGTTCCGGAAGAAGATCCGGGCATAGGATTTGGCGATCACGCCGCCGCATCTGGCTCCCTTGATGGCCAGGGGTGCGTGTTCCCGGGAGGAGCCGCAGCCGAAGTTCTCTCCACCCACGATGATATCCCCGGGAGATACCGAGGAGGCGAAGGAGGCATCCAGATCCTCCATGCAATGTTTGCCGAGTTCTTCGGGATCCCCCGTGACGAGATACCGGGCGGGAATGATTACGTCCGTATCGACATCGTCCCCGTATTTCCAGACTTTTCCCTGAATAATGGACATGGAAGGCCCTCCTTTCTAGGCGTTTTCCCCGAGATGATCCCGGGGATCCGTGACATGCCCGGTGAGGGCGCTCGCTGCAGCGGTGAGAGGGCTGGCGAGAACCACCTCGCTTTTGGGAGACCCCATGCGCCCCACGAAGTTCCGGTTGCTCGTGGCCACGCAGCGTTCCCCTGAGGCGAGGATTCCCAGATGGCCTCCCAGGCAGGGGCCGCATGAGGGGGTGCATACCACGGCTCCCGCCTCGATAAAGGTGGCGATGTATCCCCGTTCCAGAGCCTGGCTATAAACTTCGTAGGAGGCGGGAATTACGATGCAGCGCACTCCCGAAGCCACTTTTTTGCCCTTCATGATTCGTGCGGCTCCTTCGAGATCCCGGATTCTTCCGTTGGTGCAGGATCCGATGAAGACCTGGTGTATTTCCAGATGCGACGCTTCTCGGGCGGTGCAGACATTTCCCGGAGAGGGGTGGAGTGCCACCAAAGGTTCCAGGGAATCCACCCGGATTACCTCTTCCCGGGCGTACCGGGCTCCCCAGTCGGGATACCGGGGGGTAAAGGAACGCTGCGCCCTCCGATTGGCGTAGTTCAAAGCCTGTTCGTCCGGTACGAAGAGCCCCGTTTTGGCTCCTCCTTCGATGGCCATGTTGGCCATGGTGAACCGGTCGTCCAGGGGGAGATCCTCCAGAGCGTCCCCGTCGAACTCTATGGCCATGTATCGGGCTCCCTGAACGCCGATCTTGCCGAGAAGGGCAAGAATCATGTCCTTTCCGGTGAGAAAGGCTGGAGGGGGGCCGGTGAATTCCGCCCGAAGCGTAGGAGGTACCCGGAGCCAGGATTCTCCCAGGGCCCATGCGGCGGCGAGATCCGTGCTTCCCACCCCCGTGGCGAGGGCTCCCAGGGCTCCTCCGGTGCAGGTGTGGCTGTCCGCTCCGAGAACGATGTCTCCCGGAAGGATATATCCCTGCTCGGGAAGAAAGGCATGTTCCACCCCCACTCGGCCGACTTCCCAGTAGAGCATCCCCTGTTCCTGGGCGAACTCTCGGGAGGCTTTCGCCTGCTCCGCCGCGGCGATATCCTTCTGGGGGGTGAAATGGTCCGGCAACACCGCACAGCGCTGGGGATCGAAAACCTTCCGGGCTCCCATGCTGCGGAAAGAAGTTACCGCCGGAGGGGTGGTGATGTCGTTGGCGAAAGCGAAATCCACGGAAACCTTGCAGATTTCTCCCACCCGGACGGGATCCTTGGTGTGAGAGGCGATGATGGCTTCTACCAGGGTCTTAGGCATGACCGTTATGTCCTTTGCGTACCGCGTCGAACTGGAAGAGCCGGTTGATGGCATTTACGTAGGCCTTGGCGCTGGCGGCCACCACATCGGTGCTCACTCCTCGTCCCGGAGCTTCGAGTTCTCCCATGCGGAGCCGTATCCGGGCTTCTCCCATGGCGTCGGATTTCTCGCTCACCGCCTTGATATCGTAGGAAAGCAACTCCGGATTCAGTCCCGTAATCCGACGGATGGCGGCGTAGGTGGCATCCACCGGGCCATTCCCCGGGGCGGCATCTTTCTTCTCTTCCCTGCCATCCGAAAGAGTGACCGTCGCGGTGGCCTGTCCCATAGTCATCTGTACCGCCAGATCCGTCAGAGTATAGCGACGCTCCGGCATGATGGCGAGGATGTCGTCCACGATAAGAGCTTCGAGGTCGCCGTCCGTAACGATTTCCTTGCGGTCGCAGAGATCCTTGAAGATGGCGAAACCATGGGCGATTTCTTCCTTACTCAGATTGAAGCCCAGGGAGGAGATTCGATCCTGAAAGGCGTGCTTTCCCGAATGTTTTCCCATAACCAGTTTCGTTCCCGAGGCGCCCACATCCTCGGGACGCATGATCTCGTAGGTCTCCTTGTTGCAGAGAACTCCGTGCTGATGAATTCCCGCCTCGTGGGCGAAGGCGTTCGCTCCTACGATGGCCTTGTTCGGGGGAACCGAGAACCCCGTAAGTCTCGATACGAGAGAGCTGAGCCCGCAGAGCTTCGTGGCATCTATCCGGGAGTCCACTCCGTAGTGCTGGGATCGCGTGCGGAGGCCCATGACGGATTCCTCCAGAGCGGCATTTCCCGCCCGTTCTCCCAGGCCGTTCACCGCACATTCGATCTGCCGCACTCCGGCGCGTACCGCTTCCAGGGAGTTCGCCGTGGCGAGCCCCAGGTCGTTATGGCAGTGGCAGGACCAGATGACCCGGTCTCCCAGATCGGCGAGTTCGATAATGCGCTTTACGAAGGAACCGAAGCGATCCGGTACGGAATATCCCACGGTGTCGGGAATGTTCAGGGTGGTGGCTCCGTTCTCTGCAGCGAGGCGAAAGATCTCCGCGAGGAATTCCGGATCCGATCGGCTGGCATCCTCGGCGGAGAATTCCACGTCCTCCACCATGCTCCGGGCCTGGGATACTCCCCGGCGAACCTCTTCGAGCACTTCCTGTCGTGTCATCTTGAGTTTGTACTGGAGGTGAATGTCGCTGGTGGCGATAAAGGTGTGGATGCGGGGTTTCGCCGCATCCCGCACGGCTTCCCACGCGGCTTCCAGATCTTCTTTTCTGGTTCGGGCAAGCCCCGTGATGACGGGGCCTTCCACTTCCCGGGCGATGCGGCGCACCGCATCGAGGTCTCCCGGAGAAGCCGCAGGGAATCCCGCTTCGATGACGTCAACTTTGGCTCGGGCAAGCTGGTGGGCGATCTGTATCTTTTCGGCGGTGTTCAAGTTTACACCGGCGGATTGCTCTCCATCCCGAAGGGTGGTATCGAAAATACGTACAAAATCCTCGGCCATATCTTCCAACTCCTTACATTTCCGAAAAGGCCCATGAAAGGGCTATTTAATTCGAGGGGCTTCCTTGGCTTCCATCCAGGGCATCATGGTACGGAGATCCTTGCCCACGGTTTCCAGAAGCTGCTGAGCTTCCCGGCGCCTCCAGGATTTGAGTACCGGCCGGTTGGTCTGGTTTTCCAGAATCCACTCTCGGGCGAAGGCACCGCTCTGTACGTTTTTCAGAAGCTCCTTCATGGCCGTCCGGGAAGCTTCACCGATGACCTTGGGCCCCGCGATGCAATCTCCGTATTCCGCAGTGTCGCTGATGGAGTAGCGCATCCACTCCAGGCCGCCCTCGAACATGAGATCCACGATGAGTTTCATTTCGTTGAGACATTCAAAATAGGCGATCTCCGGCTGGTATCCTGCTTCCACCAAAGTTTCGAAGCCCGCTTTGATCAGTTCCGTCACGCCTCCGCAGAGTACCGCCTGCTCGCCGAAAAGATCCGTCTCGGTTTCTTCCTTGAAGGTAGTTTCGATGACTCCCGCCCGGCAGCAGCCGATTCCCGAAGCGTAGGCCAAGCCGATTTCCCGGGCCTTTCCCGAGGCATTCTGGTAGACCGCGATAAGTCCGGGAACGCCCTTGCCCTCCTGGTACATACGGCGTACCAGATGCCCCGGTCCCTTGGGAGCCACCATGAAAACGTCATTTTCCGTGGGAGGCACCACCTGGTGAAAGTGCACGGTGAAACCGTGGGCGAAAGCCAGAGCGGCACCTTTTTTGAGGTTGGGCCGCACATGTTCCGTATAGACCTGGGCCTGAATATGGTCGGGCATGAGGAACATCACCACGTCTCCCTGAGCGGCGGCCTGGGCCACCGAAAGAACCGTGAATCCGTCCTGTTCCGCCTTGGCCTTGGAGCGGCTTCCCTCGTGGAGGCCGATGATAACCTTTACGCCGCTGTCCCTGAGGTTCTGGGCGTGGGCATGCCCCTGACTGCCGTAGCCGAGCACCGCCACGGTAAGGTTTTTCAAAAGGGAAAGATCCGCATCTTTGTCGTAATACATGGTAGCCATAAAAAGAGTACCTCCTCGAAAATATATATAGATTGTTTCGATATGAGTCAGACTCCCCGTTCCCTAGGGCTTCGGAGTCGTTGCTCCATGGATGGAATCCGTGAAAATCTCAGTTAAGTTCCCGGCTGCCTGCAAACCCCGTGCGGGACATGGCCACGGCACCGCTGCTGGCCACTTCGAGAATGCCGAAGGGGCGTACCGCCTCGAGAAGGGCCTTTACCTTTCCCGCATCTCCCGTGGCTTCAAGTACCAGGGCATCCTCTCCCATGTCCACCACCCGGCAGCGGAACACTTCGGCGGTTTGAAGAATATGAGGCCGATTGTTCATAGGGGCCCGTACCTTCACCATGGTGAGCCAGCGCTCCACGAAAGATCCTTCGCTCAAGTTCGTCACCTCCACGGCCTCCACGAGTTTCGCTATCTGCTTGGTAATCTGATCTACCATCACGTCGTCCCCGTCTACGACAAGGGTGAAGCGAGAAAGGCCCGGACAATGCGTCTTTCCCACGCTCAGGCTGTTTACGTTATATCCCCGGCGGGAAACGAGTCCTGCGAGGCGCGAAAGAACTCCCGGCTGGTTTTCTGCTAAAACACTGATGGTGTGCAGCATAGCTGAATTTCCTCCTTAGCAAAGGATCTTGGGATACAAAAAAAGACCGGGGCCCGTCATAACGGGCCCCGGTCCTGAAATCCCTGGGGTAAGTACTGCGCTACCTTACCACCGGCACTCCAGGAGAGGACCCGCAGGTAATAAGCAGTACAAGAATAAGAACGACGACGGCGCAAAAACCGCTCAGAATCATCATATTGTGTGGTCCCCCCTTTCTTTGCCTCGTGGCAACGCAACGTAAATTAGCGGGAATTGTAGCGGTGATACTGAAAAATGTCAACCACTAATTTTTTTCCCTGTGACGGGACAGTGATAATGTCACCCCTAAACGGGACAGGGAAAATGTCACCCCCCATGTCAGAATGGTGGAATGAGGAGAGATATTTTCTTGAGCATCCAGGAAGGGTGTGCCCAAAAGAGCCTTTATGAGGGATTCTTCCGAAAAGGAGAACGCTTTTTTCTTGAAATTGAGAATAAAGACGTTGACCTATGATGACTATTTGCGATGTACGCCGATATACATCTATGATTTTTGGAAGATCTTCTAAGGATGCCCAAGGAGTGTGGAGGGAAATATTTTTCGGTTTCAAGAGCGGATTTGTTTTGTTATCCTTTATACTGGAGACGTGTAAAGAAACCACAAAAAGCGATTTCCTTTGCGGGTTCAGTATGGAGTGGTAAATCCCCACGGAAAGAGGGTTTGTGAAAAGTGCCGGAGAAGGAGCCTTTCCGTGTTTGCCCCGGGCGTTCCTGGAAGGATGCGGAGACATGCATCCGTTCGCTGCAGCTTTCTCCTCTTCCGAGGGAGGGAGGCTTTTTTCGGAGGATCCACACGTCGGAATCTGTTTTTTCTCATGCCGGAGGATTTCGCCGAAGCGCTTCGAGTATTCTCTATCTTTTGCGGGGCGGGGATGTTTCCCGGCTGCATCGTCTTCGCAGTGCGGAGGAGCTCTGGTTCTTCCTGGAAGGATCTCCTGCGGAGCATCTTGTGCTTTCGCCGGAGTTGCAAGGACGAACTTTTCTGGGACACGGCCCTGAAAGAGTCTCTCATGTTCTGGTTCCCTCCATGGCCTGGCAGGGGGCTCGGCTTTGTTCGTCCCTTCCCGAGGAGTATGGGCTTTTCGGCATTACCGTTTCTCCGGAGTATCTCGATGAGGATTACGAAGAAGGCGAAACTTCGGAAATTCTTCGGAACTATCCCGAGTGGAGTGAGCATGTCTTGAAGTTTACGGAGCATGTTGAATAAAGAGTTTTTTATAAACGTAAAGGTGCATGGGGCGGGAGATGCGTACTCCGAAGTGTTTTGAGGGCTGGAGAGGCATTTTTTCGTAAGAAAGGCGAACCCCTCCGAACTCCTGTGGTTTTTCTGTAAACGAGAGCCTTACCCTATCCGAGAGGCGCTTTCGAATCGTCGGTTTGCCGTATCGGGAAGCCCTGAACAAGGAGGTTCCACGTGACGTCCAGGCGGGAAGCGGTGGAATTGACCCTGAAAATCTTCGGACTTTTCCTCTTTTTCTACACCCTTTCGAGGTACAATTTCCTCGTAGGGCATGTGGTGGTGGAGGGATGGTCCATCGTAGTCGCCTGGAGCATTTATTACTTTTGCAGTGTTTCCTGCAGGTATTCCAAAAACTCCATGCTCCTCGTCCTGGGGTACGCCTATCTCGTTACGGGGGGGCTCGACTTTCTTCATGTTCTCACCTACGAGGGGATGAATCTTCTGCCCTTCGGAGGATCTCCCGTGGCAACCCAATTCTGGATTGCCGCCCGGTATGTGGAAATCGTTTCCATCTTCGGAGCCCTGGTGCTCCGGAAGCGAAAGCTTTCTTTTCTTGGAGTTCGGTTGTTTTATTACACCCTCTTTTTTCTCGCCATCGGCAGCATTCTTTTCGAACCAATTTTTCCCTCTTGCTATATTCCCGGTGTGGGGCTCACTTCCTTCAAAATATACAGCGAATATCTTCTTATGGCCGTTCTGGGAGGATCTCTGGGAATCACCCTCCTGCGCCGCAGGGAGCTTCGGGGAATTTCCCTGCTTCCTTTTGCGGGGGCTCTGATTTTTACCATCATGGCGGAGCTTTCGTTTACCCTCTATGTGAGCGTCTTTTCTTTTGCAAACCTTATGGGGCATGTTTTTAAAGGCATCTCCTTTTACTTCCTTTTCCGGAGCGTTCTTACGGCGGGACTCTTCGAACCCTACGAGAAGATGGAGAAATCTCGGGATGCCACCTTTCGTCTTTTGCACAACATTCCGGTTCCCCTGTGGCAGTCCGACGAAGAGGGAACGCGGTTTTTCTGGAACCAGGCGTGGGTTTCGCTTCTGGGAGGCCCCTCGGAGGCATCCCTGCCGGAGCCTTCCTGGGAGGAGCGTATTCACCCGGAGGATCGCCATCGCTACTCCCGAACCTATGCCGATGCCATGGCCCGGAGAAAGCAGTTTTCTCTCTCCTATCGCATACGGGATAACCTTGGGCGGTGGCGCACCCTTATCGATACGGCGGTTCCCCTCTGGGAGGATGGGGAGAAGGGATTCTGGGGTATCTCCTATGACATGACCCCCCTTCGGGAAGCTCACGAGCGTGTAAAATCCAAGGAAAAGGAGTGGCGTTCCCTTGCGACGAGTCTTCCGGATGGTCTCTTCAGGATAAGCTCCGAAGGGAGGCTTCTTTTTGTGAACTCCCGGGGGTTGGAGATGTTTTCCGTTTCTCGGCCCATTTTCGTGTTGGGAAAGCTTCTGCGGGAAACCTCCTTGCCCGCCCCCTTCCGGGCTTTGGAAGAGGAGTATTTTCAGCCTTACTTTCGTAAAATCCGGAATCTTCCCGAAGAACCCCTGTCCATTCGGAATCGGGGGCGGCATTACGAGGTTCGGCTCGTGCCGCAGGAGGACGAATGGGGAGAACCTTCGGGGGTGCTCTGCATCGTCCAGGATGTGACGGTCCGTTTCCTTGGAGAGTATGAACGGGAGAAACTTCTTCAGAGTATGCACCGTTTTTCCACCATTCTGGAGAATACCAGCGACTTTGTCTGTATCATCACATCCAGGGGAGATATCGAGTACATCAATAAATCGGGATTACAACTTCTGGGGTGGCGTGCCCTTTGGTCCCCCCGGCGCCTGGAGGATATTTATTCGAGTTCCGAAGCGGCTTCGCTTCTTCGGGAGAGTTCCGCTTTGCTGGAGGGGATGTTCATCCATCCCCGGGAACGCTCGCTTCGCTCCATGAGTGGAGAGGATCTGCCGGTCTCTCAGGTAATGGTGCCCATTCACATGGAGGGGCAACCTCCCCGGTTCGGCATCCTTGCCCGGGATATCCGGGAACAGCGACGCTTCGAAAAGGAGCTGGGATATCAGAAGAACTTGCTGCAGCGGCTGGTGGATTCCATTCCCATGGGGATATTTCTTAAAGATCCCTCCCAGGAGTTTCGATACATTTTCTGGAATTCCCGGATGGAGGAAATTACGGGAATCACCAAAGAAGAAATCCTGGGAGAAACGGATTCCGAGCATTTCCAGCCCGAAATGGCGAGACACCTGCGGGCTCAGGATAGGGAGGTTCTGGAAAGCGGGAGGCCTCTGATCCGGGAGGAGGTCCGTCTCTTCCGAGAAGACCGGGAACACCTGGTGAGACTTATCAAGCTTCCCTTGTCGGATCCCGGAGAATCCCGGAAGCTCCAGCTTATTCTGGGGGTTCTGGAGGATATTACCGAGGAGAAGGCTGTGGAAGCGCAGCTCTTTCAATCTCAGAAAATGGAGGCTGTGGGGAGACTTGCGGGAGGCATCGCTCACGATCTGAACAATATGCTCCAGATCATTCATGGCTATGCGGAGCTTTTGATGCAAAATCCTCCCAAAGAGAGAGAAAAAATAGAATTTTTCGGCTCCTCCATATACAATGGATGCGAACGCGCCCGAGAGTTCATTGAACAGCTTCTTGTCTTTCATCGTAAGGGAACCTATCGGCTGGAGCCCATCTCTCTCAACCACCTGGTGAGGGAAATGGTGGAAATGCTTGGGCATGTCATGCCCGAGGGAATTTCCCTCAGCTTCGACCCCGGAAAGGAACTCCCGGATATCTTGGCGGATCCCGGACAGATCCGTCAGGTGATAATGAACCTTTGTGTCAACGCTCGGGATGCCCTCGGAGAAAACGGGCATATACGAGTCGCCACGGAGCTTCTTCCGGAGGGCATCTCTCCGGCGAAATTTTCTTTCGAAGCTTCCGAGGAGCGGTACATAGTTCTCTCCGTGGAAGATGACGGCCCCGGAATGCCCCGAGATGTGCGGGAAAAAATTTTCGAGCCCTTTTACTCCACCAAGGAGCGAGGCAAGGGAACCGGCTTGGGGCTTTCCATCGTCTATGCGGTGGTCATGCGCCACAAGGGGCACGTGGAGGCGGAGAGCGAGCCCGGAAGGGGAAGCGTTTTTCGGGTGTTTCTTCCTTGCCGGAAGGAGGGAGAAGAAGTTCTTCAGGGGAAACTGCCTTTGCCTCCCAGCCAGGAGGAATTTTCCGAGATTTCCTCTCTTTCGAAGGGCACATATCAGGGGATAACGCTCCTCTTTGCGGAGGATGACGAGGTAGTGCGCAACTTCTCTCGAGAAATGCTGCTTTCCTGGGGATATCGAGTCATTATGGCAAAGAACGGAAGAGAGGCGGTGGATCTCTTCTCGTTGCTGCAAAATCGTATCGACGCTCTTGTCTTCGACGTGATGATGCCTGAGATGAACGGGGTGGACGCCTACAAAACCATTGTTGCCCAAGGAACTTCCCTTCCGGTGCTTTTCTGCACCGCCTTCATGGATGCAGGGCTTCCCGAAGAGCTGAAGGAACAGAAAGATGTTTTGATTCTCAAAAAACCCTTCGGGGTGGAGGATTTTCGGGAGAAGCTGGAGGAACTTCTCTCGGTATGCGGAAAATAGGGGGGAAATGGCCCGTCGAAATTCTCGCAAGGGAGTTTCGCTACAACCTGAGTGGAGGCTGACGTGGTGGAACAGGGTATAGGAGTATTGATCGTTGAGGATGACAGTATGGTGGCCTTTCTTCTGGAAAACGCCGTGGGTTCCGTGGAGGGATTCTCCATGCTCGGAGTGGCATCCACTCTGGAAGAGATGTTCCAAATTCTGGAGGAGGGAGCGGCGGATCTCGTGCTTCTGGATATTTACCTAGGCTCTCAGAATGGTCTTGAGGGATTGCGGAAAATCCGGACAAAGCATGATGAGGTGGATGTTATCGTGGTCTCTTCGGATAAAAAGGCTGAAGATGTGGCTCTTACCGCACGGCTCGGAGTGTTCGATTACATTACGAAGCCCTTTACGTTCGAAAGGCTTCAAAAGGTTTTTCTGGCGTACAAGGAATACCGCGGTTCCCTCAACTCTCTGGGGGGCGATGTGGATCAAAAGGGAGTGGACGTTATCCTGCGGCATGCGGGAGGCAACGGCAGGGCGGTGCTGGAGATGCCCAAGGGGCTGCATGTGGAAACCCTGGAAATGATACGCCAGATGCTCCGGGAATCCGAATGCCCTCTCTGTTCGGCGGACATACAAAAGAAAAGCGGTCTTTCCGCCTCCACCGTGAGCCGCTATTTGCGATATCTCCAGGAGACCCGGCAGGTGGATCTCAAAGTGGAGTATCGAAAGCAGGGGCGCCCTCTCCAGTACTATATGTATCTGGAATAGATACTGAGGCATGACCGGAGGCCTTGCCGGGTTTTTCGGAAGGAGGCCTTTGGAACGAGGTGTTGCAGGAAAGATGGGAAAAAAGGCAAAAAACTTGCCTTTTGCCAAAATATACCAATAATAGCGAGGTGGAAGTTGGTATAAGCATACTATGTTGCATAAAACCCCTTTACTAAGTAAAAAATACGAAGTAAAGAAAGGCGTGTATTTATGGCTCTTACGGAGATTCGAGGTTATTCCCATCCAGATTCGAAATCCCGAAGTTTTGGGGAGTCTCGTACGGAAATTCCCGTGCGGGTTCTCGTCGTGGATGACGTGGAGGCGAACCTCGAGCTTTTTCGTCTTTTTCTCGCTCGGGAAAGGGCGGAAGTTACTCTTGCCGGGGGCGGCGAAGAGGCCCTGGAGGCCTATGATGTCCGGAGGCCGGATTGTCTTTTTCTGGATCTTCGTATGCCCGGTATGGACGGTATAGAAGTAGCCATGGAGATCCGCCGCCGAGAAGCCCGGGAGGGAAGAAAAACCTTCATTGCGGGCATGTCCGGAGGAGATCCTGGAACGGATCGTATGTGTTGCGAGGCGGCGGGGATGGATTGTTTTCTTCAGAAACCCGTGACGGCCAGACAGATTCAGAGTGTTCTGGCTCATTGTGCTCGAAATGGAACGACTTTTCCCGTTCTCGAAGACCCGGAGGGTGTCTCTTCCCGAAGAAGGCAGCCCTCTCTTCAGGGGGTGCACTTGGAGAATATGCTTGATCTGCTTCGGGGAAATTGGGATCTTCTTAGAATGGCCGTGGAAAACCGTTTTTTGCCTCAGATTCGCAAAGATCTGGGGGAGCTTCAAGATTTTGTTCAGCGGGGGGAACTGCAACAGGCCGAAAGAGTGGCTCACAAAATGAAAGGGAATCTCAGCTATTTCGGTAAGAATAGCGCGGCTCTTCTGGCGGAAAAAGTACGTTTCTCCTGTGAACGCGGAGATTTGGGGGATGTGGAGCAGTACCTTCCGGCTTTTGCGGGCCGCTGTGCCGCCTTGGCTGAAATTTTTGCCGATCCTCATTGGGAACATGCGTTTACCCCCAAGGGGGAGTATCGGGGAGGGTCTCGGACGTAGCCGGAGGGCTGCTTTGAGGAGAAAAATCATGCGAAAAGAGAGTCCTTGAGGGGAGATCTGCGGATCTCCCCTCAAGGCGTTTTCTTTGAGAGAAACCTCGGTGTTTCCCGAGGAAAAAGTACGCTCCTTCGTGGATGAAATTATTTTAAATATTTTTCTCGATGCGGTACGCTATGATGTCCTGCACCGAAAGAACCGGCATGTCGTGACGGGATGCAAAGGTTTCGATTTGCGGAAACCGTGCCATGGTACCGTCGGGATTGGTAAGTTCGCAGAGCACTCCTGCGGGTCGAAGCCCCGCAAGCCTCATGAGATCCACCGTGGCTTCGGTATGCCCCTCCCGCTCCAGAACGCCCCCGGGTCGTGCCCGAAGGGGAAAAACGTGCCCGGGGCGATGGAGATCCTCCGGACGTGCTCCGGGGGCTGTGGCGGCTCGGACGGTTTGAAGTCGATCCCGGGCGGACACTCCCGTGGTGACTCCCCGGGCGGCTTCGATGGATACGGTGAAGGCGGTCTGGAAGGTGCTGCTGTTCTGCTCGGACATCATGGGCAAATCGAGTTCCGTCACCTTTTCCGGAGTAAGGCAGAGGCAGACGATGCCGCTGCACTCCCGGATAAGCATGGCCATCTGTTCCTCCTGAAGAAGCTCGGCGGAGAAAATAAGGTCTCCCTCGTTTTCGCGGTCTTCATCATCCGTTACGAGAACCCCTCCTCCCTGAGAAAGGGATTTCAGGGCCTTTTCAACGCGATCGATAGGGGTGGTGGCGGTAAAACAGGACGGCTGATTCATGGCGTACATACCTCCGTTAGGAAATTGGAATAGCCAGAACCAGGGCACAGGTACATGGAAGGGGAAGAATGCCTCTATCCTCTTTCATCCGGACTGTAACCGTCGGCTCTGGATTTTCACCAGATCTGCTGACCTTATTCGCGAAGGAGGAGTTTGGGAGGTCTGCGAAAAAGCGCTCGCGGGCTCTCCGGAACATGCCGGAATACCGCCGGTGGGGAATTGCACCCCGCCCTGAGAACAGGCGCTCACATGATAAATCCGGACCGCCGGGGTGTCAATCGGGATGGTAAAAAAGTTGCGCCGGGGAAGTAAAAAAGGAAAAAAGAGAGCATTTATGGGATAAATCTTGATTTTTCATGTGATTCAGGAGAAGATGTGCGTGCTGAAACAAAGCGTATCGGCACCCAGAGAAGACATCGTTTCCTGAGGTTTCGCCGGGACGTTTTGGGAAAAAGTGGCGAGAAAAAAGTGGTTTTCCCAAAAATATTTCTGGACGAAACGAAAGGGAGCCGGGCGGTGGGCATGAGTGACGAGAGAAAAGTCTCCTGCCGCTACTACCGGAGTTGCGGGGCGGTGTACACCGTCCCGTTTTTTGTTGCCTCTGTTTATTAACGTAAAATGCATGATGAAAAGTGTTTTGGAAAAAGGATTGCAGAGCCTCTTTACTTGAAGACATTACGTATTGATAGAAACCATTTTTTTTGTTATCCTTGGACGTATAAGGAGCTCTTCTGAAAGAGCTCTTATAATTTTCGGAAGCCCTACGGATTATAGTGTCGAATTGGAGGGATAATCATGGCTGAAGAGCAGATCGGATGTGCTCGTCCTACGGGAGCTCAGGTAGGTGATGAGCCTCAGGAGAGTTCGGGCAGAACGGAACCCCAGAAGGGAGGAACCCCAGTAATGACAGCTAAAGTAGGTGCCAAGGCTCCGGATTTTCAGGCCCCCGCATATTACCGCGGAAAGTTTACGTCGGTGAAACTTTCGGATTTTCTTGGAAAATGGGTCATGCTTTGCTTCTATCCCGGAGATTTTACCTTCGTCTGAGCAACTGAAGTGTCAGCGGTCGCTGCCAATTACGAAAAGTTGCAGAAACTCGGAGCGGAGGTTATTTCGGTGAGCGTGGACAGCCAGTTCGTTCACAAGGTATGGAATGATCAGGAGCTTTCCAAAATGGCGGAAAGGGATGTTCCCTTCCACATGGCTTCGGACGGTTCCGGAAGCGTGGGAAGAGCCTACGGGGTATATGACGAGAACGCCGGAGTGGAACTCCGGGGACGGTTCATCATCGATCCCGATGGGGTTATTCAGGCCATGGAAGTGCTTACACCTCCGGTGGGCCGCAAGCTGGATGAGACCATTCGGCAGCTTCAGGCCTACCAGCATGTTCGAGCTACCAAGGGTGCCGAGGTATGTCCTGCGGGATGGGAGCCGGGAAAGAAGGTTCTCAGGCCCGGACCGGATCTCGTGGCGAATGTCTGGAAGGAATGGAGCCCTCTCAAGGACCACTAAAATTCAGGCAGAGGATCCAATGCCAAAGTAGCCGAAAAACCGTATCTTCCGAAAAATATGATGTGCTTAAAAAATCTTTGGTTTTTTCCTTGGGAAAGAACCACGTTACGGAAGAGCGCCGGAGAACGAACCAGAAGGTTTGTTCTCCGGCGCTCTTTTGCTGTTTTTCCGTGGGGTGCTTACTCCAGGGGACGATCGAAACGTTTGGAGTAGGCTCCGTTTTTTTTCAACTCTCGATCCCAGAAAAAATAATTTGCCAGGGGGAGTATGAGGCGTACCGGTAGAGAGGGAAGTCTCCGGGGCCCGGTGAGAGAGGCGAGAATCTTTTCATCCAGTTTCCCCGTTTCCGCATAGATGCGCCCGAGATCCTCGTAACGTTGAAGCAGTTTTTTTCCCCGGCGGCTCGTGGCCCGATGCCGGGTTCCTTCGCCGCCTCCCATGCGGATAACCCCGGGGCAGGGAGCTCCGAGGCGTCGGGCCAGCTTCAAGAGATACGCCTTCATGGGACGGGTGTGAGTCTCTTCGGGGAAGCCCGTTTGAATGAGAAAGATCATCGGTACAGATTCCCAGGATCCTCCGTGGGGCTCCAGGGCTTCGATGAATTTTTTGACGATCCCCGGCATGGCATCCACGTAGATGGGAAAGGCCAGCATAAAGGTGAATTCCCGGGAGAAGGATTGAAGGGCTTTTCCGAAGTCCCCGGGGTCTGCGAGAAAAAATTCCCGAAAGCGGTTCTCCGGGAATTTTTCGGCGTCGCAAAATCCCTTTGCGAAGGCTCGGGTAAGCACCGCAGAGTTGCTTTTTTCCCCTCGGGGGGAGCCGTTAAAAATGTTCAAGTGCATGGTGTACCTCCTCGAAATTCTCCTCCAGGGGGCGGGCAAAAAGAAAGCGGGAATGGGCATTTCGAGCGAATCGCTCGAAGGCGGCGGTGACAATTTCGATGTCTTCCTCATCCGTATCTTCCTCGGGTTCGTAGAGGAGCGCAAGAAGAGGGTTTTTGTCGTACCGCATGGGGTGGCGGCATTCTCCGTTTTTATCCAGTTCTACGTAGGGCAGGGCCTGGGGTATGAACCGATCGATGGATGTCTTCAGGAGTCCCGAAGGAAATCCCAGAATCAGAGGGGAGACGAAGATGGCCAGGTCCGCCCAAACCAGGGATTTTAAAAACGCCACGTGGTCATCCTTGAAGATGCAGATCCCGGGCGTTCGAAGCCAGCAGGAAAAACAGCCCGTACAGCTGACGATGTCCTTTTCCGCCAGGCGAATACTTTCTACGATATGCCCTTGAGAGAGGAGGGAGGCATGAAGCTTTTCAAAGCGCTCCCGAAAGACCTCGTTTGTTTCCCGGGGGTCGCCGTCCACGAGGAATATACGCATGGAAATATCACCGTCCTTTGTGTATGAGATTTCTTGTGAGGTTTTTATCCCCCTGGAAAGCCTATCCGAAAAAAGGGCTTTCGGATGGGCCGGGGGTTTTTGTGTTATCGGGCTTTTTCAGAGGATGGGGGTCCAGAGATTTCATGGAGAGGTTTACATGCCGCCGCATGAGGGCCACCGCCAGATTGGGATCTTTCAGGCGGAGGGCTTCGCGAAGCTGTCGATGCTCCTCCAGGCTCGGATTGGTGTCGAAATCGAAAAAGGATTCGTAGAACACCATGTAGACGTTGGTCCGGGCGAGGATGTTGTCGATGTATTCCTTGAGAACCACGTTGCCGCTGGATTCCGCGATGATCTGGTGGAAGGTTACGTTGATATCGAGATAGGCCTCGGTATCCCGCTGTTTGAAAATCTCCTCCTCCTCCTGAATGGCTTCCTCCAGACGGCAGAGCTGGAGGGGGGTAATCCGGGAGGCCGCTTTGTGTACCGCCAGGGTTTCCAGATGTTCCCGGACTTCGTAGGCATTTTCCATTTCTTCCATACTGGGGGAGGCGAGTCGGGCTCCGCTGTTGGGGATGATGATAACCAGTCCCTCGTTGGCAAGCCTCCGAATGGCTTCCCGTACGGGGGTGCGGCTGAGCTGCATCTCCTCCGCCAGTCCCACTTCCGGCAGTCTCTGCCCCGGTTTCAGCTCTTTAGATATTATTTTATGGCGCAGTGCATGGTAGACGTAGTCCGCGCTGGTGGCGTAAAAGGGCATATCCTTAGGGCGGGATGTCTGCATGGCAAAAAACTCCCTTCTTTAAACATGTGATTCTCGAATATTTTTGAATGCGCAATATTGTACTTGCTGTATCCCGTTTTGTCGATCCACAATTGATATCTTTGGAAAACATGCAGGGGTATTTTTGAAAATACTCTTGAAAAGGCTCGCTTTTATAAGTTTGGTGTATTCCAGCTAGGGGAATAGGCTTGACAGAAAAAACGTTTTATCGTACATATATGAATACCATGTATTCAGTGAGTACTATATTTTCTTCGGAGTTCCCAAGAGTATTTCTTCGAGGCGGGGCGGCAATGCTTTCTATACGTTTTTCCAAGCATCCTGCGGATGCGGGATTTTTTCCGTTACGGATGCGAGGGGTTTCGTTTGAAATTTCAAGGCGACTGCTCCGGTGAAAGAATGTTTTTTCAAGCTGATTCCAAGGAAGGCCGGAGTGTCTCGTTTTTTTCACAAAAGCATGGAGGTGTTCGGTATGGCTCAGTATCTGGATTTACAGCATAAAAGCGTCATCGTTACGGGAGGAGCCAGCGGTATCGGCCTTGCCACGGCGGAGCGTTTTGCCCGGGAGGGTGCCCGGGTGGTGGTTTTCGACATCAATCCGAAGGCTCTGGAGAAAATTTCCCGAGAGCATCCGGAATTTGCCGGAGCCTTGCAGGTGGATGTCAGCTCTCCCGAAGAGGTGGAACGGGGTTTCGAGGAGGTGGAAAAGCTGGCGGGGAGCGTGGATGTTCTCGTGGCCAACGCGGGCATCAGCCTGCGATCTCCCTTCGTGGATATTTCCTGGGAACAGTGGCGCCGGGTAATGGGAATCAATCTGGACGGAATTTTCCTCTGCGCCCGGGAGGCGGCGCGACGCATGATTCCCCGGAAAGAGGGGGTCATTCTTATGACCGCTTCCACCAATGGCACCGAGGGACATCCCTTCTATGCGGATTACAACGCCTCCAAGGCGGGGGTGATCCTGCTCTGCAAGACCATGGCTCTGGAGTTGGCTCCCAGAATCCGGGTGAATGCGGTCTGCCCCGGGTACGTGCTTACTCCCATGCAGAAGGCGGAATACACCCCGGAGATGTTGGAGGCCACGAACGAGAAGATTCCCATGAAGCGCCACGCCGCGCCGGAAGAGGTGGCGGGGCTTTTCGCCTTTCTCGCCTCCTCCGAAGCAGCCTATATTACGGGAGCGGAAATTCCCATCGACGGCGGCGAGACTGCGGGGCTGGCGTAATTTCGAAAGTGCCGGAGGAGCTCGTGAGCTCCGGGGCCGGAGGAATTGTCAAACAGGGAGGAAAGAATATGGATTTTGTAGAGCTTTTCGGGCTTTTCGGCAAGGTTGTGGTGGTTACGGGAGCCGCTTCGGGAATCGGCCACGGAGTAGCTTCCTTTCTGCACCAGGCGGGAGCCTCGGTGGTGCTGGTGGACCTGGATCGGGAAAAGGGAGAGAAGGCCGCCCGGGAGATGGGAGAGCGGGCCTTTTTTATCCCCTGCAACGTGACCTCCAACGAGGATTGCCGGGCCCTGGGAGGGGCTCTGAAGGGGAAGTTCCGCAGCATCCATGCTCTGGTGAACTGCGCCGGAGTTATCCGTCGGAAGAATGCGGTGGATCTGGAGGAAAAGGATTGGGATCTTTCCATCGACGTGAGTCTCAAGGGAACCTGGCTGGTTTCCAAGTACCTCCTTCCTCTCATGATGGAAAAGGGAGGCAGTGTGGTGAACATCGGTTCCGGCTGGGGAATCAAGGGCGGTCCCAACGCGGTTTCCTACTGTGCCGCCAAGGGAGGTATCGTGAATATGACCCGGGGCATGTGCATCGACCATGGAGCCCAGAACATCCGGGTGAACTGCGTCTCTCCGGGAGATGTGGATACCCCCCTTCTTCGGAGCGAAGCGGTGCAGTTGGGATTGGATATGGACGAGTGGCTTCGGGAGAGTGCGGACCGTCCCCTGGGACGCATCGGTACTCCCGAGGATATCGCCAAGGCGGTTTACTTTTTGGTAAGTGATCTCTCCCCCTGGGTAAGCGGGGCGAACCTGGTAGTGGACGGTGGGGGTACCGCATAACCCCCGTATTTTAGAGAAGGAGGAGTTTTTTATGGCGGATCGAAAGAAAACGGTCTATCCCTACATTCCCAACTCCGCTCCGGAGGTGCAGGAGGAGATGCTCGCCTCCATCGGGGTGGCAAGCATCGACGAGTTTTACGAGTGTATTCCCGAGCCTTTGCGGTTTACGGGGAAGATGGATCTTCCCGAGCCCTTTCTGGATGAATACAGCCTGAAGCGGCACATGGAGAAGATGCTCCGGAAGAACCGGGGAACTCATGAATATCTGAGCTTTATGGGGGGCGGATGCTGGCAGCATTCCGTGCCCGCAGTGTGCGACGAGATCAATCACCGTTCGGAATTTCTCACCGCCTACGCTGGAGAGCCCTACGAGGATCACGGGCGTTTTCAGGCGTTGTTCGAATATACCAGCATGATGGGAGAGCTTCTGGAGATGGATGCGGTGAACGTGCCCACCTACGACGGTTCCCAGGCGGCGGCCACGTCGATTCGCATGGCCTGCCGCATTACCGGACGGGGTACGGTGCTGGTGGCGGAAAATGTCCATCCCGAACGGATGCTGGTAATCCGCAACTACTGTCATCCCGGAGTGACCCTCCGCAGGATTCCCTTCTGCGAAAAGACGGGAACCCTGGATATGGAGGCTCTGAAAAAGAATATAACCCCGGAGGTGGCGGGACTCTACGTGGAGAACCCGAACTTCCTGGGGTATCTCGAAGTGGAGGCCTCGAAGATGGCGGAGTTGCTTCACGCTTCGGGGGCTCTCTTTATCGTCGGGACGGATCCCAGCTCCCTGGGGGCTCTCATGCCTCCCGTGCGGTATGGAGCGGACATGGTCTGCGGAGACATTCAGCCTCTTGGAATGCACATGTACGCCGGAGGCGCCCGGGCGGGATTCATCGCCACCCGGGATGAGGAGCGCTTCGTGCAGCAGTTCCCCTCCCGGCTCTTCGGCATCGCCCCCACCACTCACAAGGAGTGGGGCTTCGGAGACGTGGCCTGGGAGCGTACCTCCTTCGCCAAACGGGAAGAGGCGGTGGAGTTCGTGGGTACCGCTTCGGCCCTCTGGGGAATTACCGCGGGGGTCTATCTGGCCCTCATGGGGCCCCAGGGAATGAAGGAGCTCGGAGAGGGGATCTTTCAGCGCTCCGCCTATCTGGCGGGAAAAATGGCGGAGCTTCCGGGGGTGAAGGTGCTTTTCGAGGGAACTCCCTTCTTCAAGGAGTTCGGAGTGAACTTCGAGGATACCGGAAAGACCGTGAAAGCCATTAACGAGGCCCTTCTGGAAAAGGGAGTTTTCGGATGCCTGGATCTTTCGAAAGACTTTCCCGCCCTGGGACAGACCGGGCTCTTCTGCGTCACCGAGGTGCACAGCCAGGAAGACATGGATATTCTTGTCCGTCTCCTGAAGGAGATCCTGGGCTAAATCCGGGATTTTCGAGAAAAAGAGAAAGGACGAACCTTCATGGGAATGAATATGCAAACCAAACTGCGTGATTTTCACCAGGCTCGGTGGGATGAACCCATCATTTTCGAGCTTTCCGCTCCGGGAGAGCGGGGCATTCTGATTCCCCCGGTGGAGGAGGAGGTGGCGCGCCGGGGAACCCAGGGACTCGAAAAAATTCCCTCCTATATGAGACGGGCTGCTCCTCCTGCTTTACCCGAAATGGGACAGATGCGGGTGCTCAAGCACTATCTGCGTCTTTCCCAGGAAAATCTGGGGGCGGACCTCAACGTGGATATCGGCCAGGGAACCTGCACCATGAAATACAGCCCCAAAATAAACGAGGTGCTGGCGGCCAATCCCGCCCTCTCGGAACTGCATCCCAAGCAGGATGCATCCACCCTCCAGGGGCTTCTGGAAATGCTCTACAAAACCGAGCACGCCCTTAAGGAAATTTCCGGCATGGATCGCTTCTCTCTTCAGGCGGGGGGAGGATCTCACGCCATCTACGCCATCGTCTCCATCATCCGGGCCTGGGTGGATGCTACGGGGCAGAAGGATACCAAGGACGAGATTATTACCACCATCTTTTCCCATCCCTCCAACGCTGCCACGCCGGTGCTCAAGGGATTCAAGGTCATCAATCTCTATCCCGATGCGGAGGGGCGCCCGGATTTTGAGGCCCTCAAGGCGGCGGTAAATGAGCGCACCGCCGCCTTGCTTATCACCAATCCCGAGGATGTGGGAATCTACAATCCCCGGATCAAGGAATTCACCGATCTGGTGCACTCCGTGGGAGGACTCTGCAGCTACGATCAGGCGAACCTCAACGGCATCATGGGGATTACCCGAGCCAAGGAGGCGGGGTTCGATCTCTGCTTCTTCAACCTGCACAAGACCTTTTCCGCTCCCCACGGATGCGGCGGCCCCGGAGGAGGCGTTATCGGCGTCACCTCGGAGCTGGCGAAGTTCCTGCCGGTGCCCCTGGTGGAGTTCGATGCCTCCGAAGATCGCTACTACCTGAACTACGATCTTCCCGAGAGCATCGGAAAGGTGAAGGATTTTTACGGATCCGTGCCGGTGATTCTCAAGGCCTACGCCTGGATTCTCTCCCTCGGCCAGGAGGGGCTCACCGAAGCCGCCCGGGTGGCGGTGCTGAACAACAACTATATGTTCCGTAACATCCTGAAGATTCCCGAAGCCAGCGCCCCCTACGCCGAGGGAGAGCACCGGGTGGAGCAGGTGCGCTACAGCTGGCAGAAACTCAAGGAGGAAACCGGCATCGGCACTGCGGAGGTACAGAACCGCATGTTCGATTACGGGGTGCACTACTGGACCAGCCACGAACCCTTCATCGTGCCGGAACCCTTTACGGTGGAGCCCACGGAATCCTACTCCAAGCAGGAGCTGGACGAATTTCTCGCCATTCTGGAGCAGATCGTCAAGGAGGCCCACGAAGATCCGGAGATGCTGCGCCATGCACCCCACAAGAGCACCATTCATCACGTGGATCACGATTACCTGGACGATCCCGAAAAGTGGGCCATGACGTGGCGGGCCTACAGAAAAAAATACACGGGTTACTTCGAGCCCAAAAAATAGTTCGGTTATTCTCGCAATGCGCTGTGTCCCGTGAAGGGGAGCCCGAGTTCCGGTGCCCCCGGCAAGCCTCGGCTGCGCCATGGATGGCGGCGCAGCCGAGGCGGCGGGGGAGAGGAAGCACGGAGTGGAGAGGGTGCGTATGTGGAGGCTCTCCCCGGAACATCTCATGACACCCCATTTATAAAATCGCTTTCAAGGGAGGAAGGCCCCATGAAACTCGGAGTTATCGTCAATCCCGTGGCGGGCATGGGAGGAGCCGTGGGGCTCAAGGGCACCGATGGATCTCAAATTCTGGAGGAGGCCCGTCGCCGGGGAGCGGTTCCCCGATCTCCCGAAAGAGCGATGCGGGCCCTGAAAAAACTTCTTTTCCTTCGGGAGAGCCTCGAAATTTTTACCTTTCCCGGAGCCATGGGGGAGGAGGAACTTCGGAAGTGCGGCTTTGTTCCGCAGGTTTTCCATGGCGGAGCTTGGGGAGATTCGGAAGCCGAAGCCGGATTTTCCCGGGAGCATACTCTTCGGGGAGCGAGGCTCATGCGGGATATGGGAGTGGATCTGCTTCTCTTTGCGGGAGGGGACGGCACCGCCCGGGATATCTGTGAGGCCCTGGGGGAGTCGCTTCCGGTTCTCGGCATTCCTGCGGGGGTAAAGATTCACTCTCCCGTGTACGCCACCTCTCCGGAATCGGCAGGGGAGCTTGCGGCAAGCTATCTTTCGGGTTCCCGGATTCCCGAAAAAATTGCGGAAGTCCGGGATATCGACGAAGAAGCCTTCCGCCGGGGAAAGGTGCAGACCCGGCTCTATGGGTATCTGCGGATTCCCTTCGAACGCCGCCGGGTGCAGGGGCTCAAATCCGGAAGCCCTGTCTCGGACAAGGTAGCCCAGGAGGCCATCGGGGCGGCGGTGGCGGAGGGAATGGAGCCCGGAATTTGCTACGTCCTCGGCCCCGGTACCACCATTCGGGAAGTGGCGAAGGCCCTGGGGCTTCCCAAGAGCCTTCTCGGAGTGGATCTGGTGCGAGACGGAAAACTTTTGGGAAAGGATCTCGGAGCGGAGGAGCTCCAGGCTCTGGCGGAGGAGAACCCTGTTCGGGTGGTGGTAACTCCCATCGGCGGCCAGGGATATATCCTGGGTCGGGGAAATCAGCAGATCGGTCCCGGCATCCTCCGCCGCTGCGGCCGAAAGGGGCTCATGGTGCTCTGCGCTCCCGAAAAGCTCCGGGCCCTGGAAGGAGAACCTCTGCGGGTGGATACGGGGGATCCCGAGCTGGATCGGGAGTTCGAAGGATATGTCCGGGTTCGCACGGGATATTCCCAGGAAAGCATGTATCCTCTCAAAGCTCTTTGAGATCTGTTGCAACGCAGGGGACTCTTCTTCAAGAAGGACGGACGTGAAGGGAGGTGATGCGAGAGAAAGAGTCGAGGGAACGGAGGTGCGGATAGGGGTATGTTTTTCGGCAGCAGTACGGATGTACAGGACGAAGGAGGACGGGTTCTTATGGCTCTATTGAAACTGGCTCCCATCGCGGTACTGGCGGGGCTCATGCTGAGCGGCATGGATATTTTATTGGCGGCTCCCCTTGCCACCATCACCGCGGTGGCTCTTGCCATGATTCTCGACAGGTATCGTTTTCAAGAGGTTTTCGACGCGGCCCTGGACAACGTAAAACACTTCATCATCGTATTTTTCATTCTCATGGCCGCCTACGCTCTGGCGGAGGCCTTCATGGCCACCGGCGTGGGAGCCTCCATCATCATCATGTCTCTCAAGCTCGGCATTTCGGGAAAAACCGTGGCGGTTATAGGCCTCTTCGCCACAGCGGTGCTTTCCATTGCCACGGGCACTTCCTGGGGAACCTTCGCGGCCTGTGCCCCGGTCTTTCTCTGGCTCAGCCACATCGTGGGGGGAAGTCCCATCCTTACGGTGGCCGCAGTGGCGGGAGGCTCCTGTTTCGGAGATAACATTGGTCTCATTTCGGATACCACCGTGGTAAGCTCGGGAATGCAGGAAGTGGAAATCATCCATCGGGTGCGCCATCAGGGGGTATGGTCCTTCCTCTGCCTCTTCGTTTCGGCAGGGATTTTTTATTTTGCGGGCACCAGTATGGGATTGGGAAGCGAAGCGGGGAACGCCGCCGCCGCCATCGATGCCATTCCTCCCGAGGTTTGGGCGAGCCTGGAGGAGAAACGGGCATCTGCAGTAACCCTGTTGGAACAGGTGCGATCGGGGGTTCCCCTCTACATGATTATACCGCTTCTCGTGGTTTTGGGCATGGCGGTATCTGGAATTTCCACCCTTCTCTGTCTGGGGGCGGGTATCGTGGCCGCTCTGATCTTCGGTCTGGCGGCGGGCACCGTATCTTCGGTGATGGAATTTCTCGACCTCATCTACACGGGCTTCTCCGATGCGGGAAGCTGGTCCATCGTGATGATGATGTGGGTGGGTGCCTTCGGAGGGGTGATGCGGCTCATGAAGGCCTTCGATCCCATTGCCCGGGGAGTTCTCAAGATGGTGCGCAACGTGCGACAGCTTATTTTCAGTAACGGCATCATGTGCCTCATCGGCAACGCCGCCCTGGGGGATGAAATGGCCCAGATCGTTACCATAGGGCCTATCATCAAGGAGATGACCGACGAAAACGTGGAGGCCAGCGAGAAGGACATGTATACCCTTCGGCTTCGCAACGCCACCCTCTCGGATGCTTTCGGGGTGCTGGGCTCCCAGCTCATTCCTTGGCACTGCTATATCGTCTTCTTCGTGGGCATCGCCTATGCGGTGTATCCTCTCTATCACTTCATGCCTCTGGACATTATCCGGTTCAATTTCATGGCCTTCGTGGCGGTGGGATCTATGTTGGTGCTCACCTTTACCGGGTGGGATCGCTTTATCCCCTTCTTGAAGATTCCTTCGGAACCCGACGTGAGGCTGAAAAAGCGGGGATAATGCAAAGGTTTTTTTGAGGGGATAGCGAAAAGGAGGAGAGGAGACTCTCCTCCTTTTCGCTATCCCGAAGAGTCGCTTTTTTCTGACGAATCATTGCCGGTACATCATTGACACTGCTTGAGAGCTTGGATACACTTAACGGGGGTTGACTATCCCCGAAGATATGTACGGTCTTTTTCGAGAGGAAGCATCAAAAATTTTTTATGGGAGGTTCATGGAATGAAAAAGAAAGTTGCTTTGGCGGTGCTTTTCGGGGTTTGCGGCGTGTTTCTTTTGGGAAGCGGCGTGTTTGCTGCGAGCAAGATAGAAATCGGCTGCGCCATCTACAAGTTTGACGATACCTTTATGACCGGAGTACGGAACGCCATTGCCGAGGCCGCCAAGGACAAGGCCAAGGTGGATATCGTGGACAGCCAGAACTCCCAGTCGACCCAGAACGATCGGGTGGATATGTTCATCACCAAGAGAATGAATGCCCTGGCCATCAACCCCGTGGATCGGACCGCCGCAGGGGTTATCGTGGAAAAAGCCGAAAAGGCGAACATTCCCGTGGTGTTCTTCAACAAAGAACCTCTTCCCGAGGATATGCAGAAGTGGGACAAGGTCTACTACGTGGGAGCCCGGGCGGAGGAGTCCGGCACCATGTCCGGTCAGATCATCGTGGACTACTGGAAGAGCCATCCCGAAGCGGATAGAAACGGGGACGGGGTGCTTCAGTACATCATGATCAAGGGAGAGCCGGGACATCAGGATGCGGAACTGCGCACGGAATTCTCCATCAAGGCGGTGACGGATGCGGGTATTCCCGTGGAGAAGCTTGCGGAGGATACGGGATTCTGGAACCGGGTACAGGGGCAGGAAAAGATGGCGGCCTTTTTGGCGGCCCACGGAGACAAGATCGAAGCGGTATTTGCCAATAACGACGACATGGCCCTCGGAGCCATCGAGGCTCTCAAGGCTGGGGGGTATTTCAAGGACGGCAGATTTATGCCCGTGGTAGGTGTGGATGCCACCGCTCCCGCCATCCAGGCCCTCGAAGACGGCACGCTTCTCGGAACGGTACTGAACGACGCCATCAACCAGGGACAGGCTACCTTCAATCTCGCCTTTCTGCTGGCCCAGGGAGAGACTCCCACGTCGGAAAACTCGGGGTACGAAATTTCTGACGGCAAGTATGTCTGGGTTCCCTATCGCAAGGTGACTCTCGAAAACGTGGAAGAGTTCAAATAAGTTTTTTCGCCGAATGGATCGGGGAGGGGGGCATTGCTCCCCTCCCTTTGCATACCCTTTCCGAAATGCCGGTACGGGGAAAGCGCGGGGGAAGGATGTTCATGGAAAAAAACGATCATTTTGCATTGGAAATGCGGCATATCTCGAAAGCCTTTCCCGGAGTGCAGGCTCTTCAGGACGTGAGCCTGGAAGTGCGTCCGGGAACGGTGCATGCCCTGATGGGGGAGAACGGTGCGGGCAAGTCCACCCTGGTGAAGTGTCTTTTCGGCCTGTACCTTCAGGATGAGGGAGAGATTCTGCTTCAGGGCGAGCCCGTTACCATATCCAGCTCTCGGGAGGCTTTGGATCTCGGTATTTCCATGATCCACCAGGAGCTGCATCCCATTCCGGACCGGTCGGTGATGGAAAACGTCTGGCTTGGCCGGGCTCCTCTTCAGAGGTTGGGGAAGTTCAGTTTCCTGGATCGAAGGGCCATGAGGGAGAAGACCGAAAGGCTCTTCGAGGATTTGAACCTGGATATCAATCCCCGGAGCCTCGTGCGGGATCTCTCGGTCTCCAAGGTGCAGTCCATGGAAATCGCCAGGGCCGTTTCCTACAACGCCCGGATCATCGTGATGGACGAGCCCTCTTCCTCTCTTACCGGACATGAGGTACAGCATCTTTTCGGTATTATCCGGGATCTCAAAAGCCGGGGAATTTCCGTCATCTACATTTCCCACAAGATGGAGGAAATTCTCGAAATCGCAGATGACGTGACCATCATGCGGGACGGCAAAAAAGTCGGCACCTGGCCTGCGGGGGAGCTCACCACGGATCTCATCATCTCCCGCATGGTGGGAAGGGAGATGACGAACCGTTTTCCCCCCCGAAAAAACAGGCCCGAGGAAGAAGCGGTGCTGGATGTCCGGGGATACACGTCGCCTTTTCCCAAGTCCTTTCAAGACGTGTCCTTTTCTCTGCGCAAGGGAGAGATCCTCGGTGTGGGAGGGCTTGTGGGGGCTCAGCGTACCGAGGTTATGGAGGCTCTCTTCGGCCTTCGTTCGGTGACGTCGGGGAAGGTGCTGCTTCACGGCAGGGAAGCGGATCTATCCTCTCCCATCAAGGCAAAGAGGTACAAAATGGCCTTTCTCACGGAAGAACGGCGAGCCACGGGAATTTTTCCGGTGCTTTCGGTGCAGTTCAACCTTTTGGCGGCCCATCTGGCTTCCTATGTGGGTTCCGGAAAACTCCTCAACCAGCGTTCCATGCGGAAAGACGCCCGGGAAGGAATCGAACGGCTTTCGGTGAAAACCCCTTCGCCTCGGGAACTGATCCGCAACCTCTCCGGGGGAAATCAGCAGAAGGTGCTCCTTGCCCGATGGCTTCTCACGAATCCGGAAATTCTCATTCTCGACGAACCTACCCGGGGAATCGATGTGGGGGCCAAGTACGAGATTTACAGCATCATGGCGGATCTCGCAAGCCAGGGAAAGAGCATCATCATGATCTCTTCGGAAATGCCGGAGCTCCTGGGAATGACGGACCGTATTCTCGTCATGAGCCAGGGACACCTTGCGGGGATTGTGAACACTTCGGAAACCACGGAAGAAGAGATTATGCGGCTGGCCACCAAGTACGTGGCCTAGGGTGGATGAGGAAGGAAAGGGTTGATTATGGAATCAAAACGGAGTGTTATCGGATCTTCACTGCATTTTCTTTCACAGCATGCCATTTTTGTGGTTCTCGTGGCGCTGGTGCTTATCATCGCCATGGTGGATCCCCGGTTTTTATCCTTTTCCATTTTACGGGATGTGCTCATGCAGAGTTCTACCAGGGCCATCATGGCTCTGGGGGTGGCCTTCATCCTTATCACCGGAGGAGTGGATCTTTCTTCGGGGCGTATGGTGGGTTTCGCGGCGGTCATTTCCGCCTCCATGCTTCAGATTCCCGAGTATGCCCGGCGTTTCTATCCGGAGCTTCCCCATCTGCCGGTGCTGCTCCCCATTCTTCTGGCCATTCTGGCCTGCATGCTTTTTGGCATGTTCAACGGTATTATCGTGGCCAAACTCCAGGTGCCGCCTTTTATCACCACTCTGGGCAGCATGGTTATGGTGTACGGCATCAACTCCATTTACTTCGACATGGCCCCCAACAATTCCCAGCCCATCGGAGGGCTGCGGCCGGACTTTACCGCCCTGGGGTCGGGGCATCTCTTCAATATACCGATCATTATTATCATTGCCCTGGTGGTGGCGGTGGCTGTCTGGATTCTCTTCAACAAAACCCAGCTCGGCATGAATATGTATGCCATCGGGGGCAACCGGGAGGCCGCCATCGTTTCGGGGGTGAACGTCATCCTTACCCTCATCCTTCTCTACGCCATTGCAGGGGCTCTCTACGGAGTGGCGGGGGTGCTCGAGGCGGCCCGTACGGGAGGAGCCACCAACAACTACGGAAACATGTACGAGCTTGATGCCATCGCGGCCTGCGTGGTGGGAGGGGTCTCCACCACCGGAGGGGTGGGAACCGTTCCCGGGGTACTTGCGGGGGTGCTTATCTTCGGGGTTATCAACTACGGTCTTACCTTCATCGGAGTGAACCCCTACTGGCAGCTTATCGTGAAGGGGCTCATAATCGTGGCGGCGGTTTCCTTCGATATCCGCAAGTACATCGCCAAAAGATAAATTTTTCGCTTTTTTGCCGAGGATATCTACGAAGCTCCCCGAACCGTTGAACAATTGTGGGGGAGTTTCTTTATTCATTGTTTTTCGAGCTTTTTTCCACTACACTTTACCCGAAAGAAGTTCTCGCATGCTCCAGTAAAGGAGGGATCGTTCGGTGACGATGGAAAGGTTTCTTGCGGTGGCCCGGGGAGATGCCGAGGCGGATCTGGTGCTTCGGGGGGCCCGGATAGCCAACGTCTGTACTCTGGAGTACGAAGAGGCGGAGGTTGCTCTCTATAACGGGTATATTGCGGGAGAGGGAAAGGGATATAGGGGCAAATGAGAGGAAAATCTTTCGGGGCTCGTGCTTACTCGGGGTTTCCTCGACGGATACTGCCATATCGAAAGTACCATGCTTACCCCTGGAGGATTCTCGGAACTTGCCATTCTTAAGGGTACCATGGGAGTGGCGGCGGATTCTCATGAAATCGCCAACACCCTGGGCATGAAGGGGGTGGAGTTCATGTGGCGGGAGAGCCTGGACTGCCCGGTGGACATTTTTTATGCCGCTCCGTCCTGCGTTCCCGCATCCTCCTTCGAGACTCCCCTGGAACCTCTCGATGCGGGGGCTCTGAAAGAGATGTCCGCCCTGGGATGGTGTGATTCTCTCGGAGAGGTGATGAACTATCCCGGAGTGATCCAGGGGGGATCCCGCTCTCTGGGCCAAGCTCTACGCGGCGGGAAAACGCCCCCGGTCGGGGCACGCTCCGGGGTTGAAGGGTAAGGATCTCTGTGCCTATCTTCTTTCGGGATGCGATTCGGACCACGAAAGTTTCGCCCTCGAAGAGGGATTGGAAAAACTCCGCCGGGGCATGTGGCTCATGATCCGTGAGGGAGCTACGGAGCACAACCTGGAAGAGCTCGCTCCTCTGGTGCGGGAGAACGAGGCCCGAATCGGTCGGTGCATGATGGTGAGCGACGATCTTACCGCCCGGTACCTCCGGGATACGGGGCATATGGATGTGAAAATCCGCCGGGCTATACAGTTGGGAATTTCTCCTTTGGCGGCGCTTCGGATGGTGACTCTCTCTCCGGCGGAGTACTTCGGTTGGAAGGATCGAGGAACCATCGTTCCGGGACGTATGGCGGATTTGGTGGCGGTGGATTCCCTGGAGCAGTGCCAGGTTCGGAGCGTTTGGAAAAAGGGGCGCCTGGTGGTTTCCGAAGGAAAATTTCTGGAGGAAAGGGTGCCGCGGATCGCCCCTCCCCGGCTGCCCGCCGAAAAGCTGCCGATTCCCCAGGAGGAGAATTTTCGCCTTTCGGTTCCGCCGGGAGCGAAGATTCGGGTACTGGGGCTCCGACCCGGACAGGTGGTAACGGATCACCTGGTGATGGAACCTACGGTGCGGGAAAGCTGTGCGCTGCCGGATCCTTCGAGGGATCTAGCCCTTCTCGCGGTGCTCGAAAAAAATCAAGGCACGGGACGCCTGGGAATCGGGTTCGTTTCCGGTCTGGGACTTCGGGAGGAGGCTCTCTTCTCTTCCGTGGTCCATGATGCGCATAATTTCGTGGTGGCGGGAATGGATATCCTTTCCATCTGCAGGGCTTTCGAATGTCTCATCTATCAGGGAGGTGGTATCGGAGCGGTGCGGGGTAAAAAACTTCTGGCGTCCCTGTCCCTGTCCCTTTCCGTGGGAGGGCTCATGAATTCCTCCGAGGGGGATGTGGTTATTGGAGGACTCTCGGAGGCGGAAAAAGCGGCGGCGGAGTTGGGAACGGAGCTGAACCACCCCTTTATGGCCCTGAGTTTTCTCACCCTTTCGGGGATTCCCGAGCTTAAACTCACCGATCAGGGATATGTGGATCTGGGCCGGGAGCGACGTCAAGACGGAGCTTCTTGCGGGAATTACCACCTTCATGACCATGGGGTACATCATCTTCGTGAATCCCGGTATCCTTCAGAATGCGGGCATGCCCTTCGGAGCTCTCATGACCGCCACCTGTCTCGCCAGCGCCCTGGCCAGCTTTCTCATGGCCTTTCTGGCGAACTATCCCATCGCTCTCGCTCCCGGCATGGGGCCCAACGCCTTTTTCGCCTTCGGAGTGGTACTGGGCATGGGGATTTCCTGGCAGGTCGCCCTGGCGGCGATCTTCATCGAAGGCATACTTTTCATTCTTCTGACCCTCACCAAGGTGCGGGAAAGCATCGTCAACGGTATTCCGAAATCTCTCAAAATCGGTATTTCCACGGGAATCGGTCTTTTCATCGCCTTCATCGGCCTGCAGAGTGCGGGGGTGATCGTGAAAGACGATGCGGTTCTCGTGGGGTTGGGCAATTTGAAATCCCCGGAGGTTCTTCTGGCGTGCCTGGGCTTTTTCATCATGGTGACCCTGGAGGTGCGCAAAATACGGGGTTTTATTCTCTGGGGAATTCTCGCCATCACTGCCATAGCGGTATTCATGGGAATTGTCAAGGCTCCGGAAGGTTTCGTCTCTTCGCCTCCTTCGGTGATGCCCATCTTTGCCAAGATGGATTTTTCCGGGCTTGCGAATCCCAATTTCCGGATCGTGGTCTTCTCCTTCTTCTTCGTGGACTTCTTCGATACCGTGGGAACTCTGGTGGGGGTTACCAACCGTGCGGGCATGCTGGATAGCGAGGGACGTCTTCCCAAAGCCCGGGAAGCCCTTATGGCGGACGCCCTGGGAACTACAGCGGGAGCCGTTCTGGGTACCTCCACGGTAACCTCCTACGTGGAGAGTGCCAGCGGGGTGGAGCAGGGAGGCCGCACGGGGCTTACCGCTCTGGTGGTGGGAATCCTTTTCCTTCTGGCCCTTTTCTTCTCTCCCGTGGTGGCCATCGTTCCCGCCCTGGTGCTGGTGGGAATCTTCATGATGGCGAGTCTCAAGGATCTGGATTTTGGGGACTGGACCGCCTTCGTTCCCGCCAGCGTGGCCATCTTCGTCGTGTCCTTCAGCTACAGTATCGCCCACGGCATCGAATTCAGCTTCATCACCTTCACGGTGATCAAGATTCTCGGGGGCAAGGCCAAGGAGGTTAGCCCCATCATGTTGGCCCTTACGGCACTTTTCGTTCTCAAGGAAATTTTCTTCTAAAAAAACGGAGGTTACCCAAAGCGGGGAGGCCTCGACGGGGCTCCCCGTGTCTCTACGCTTTCTTTTATGAAAGCCTCCGGGCTCCTCCGGGAATGGAAACCCGATAGATACGGCATTCTCGTTCCATGTGGCGGGCATATTCCCGGCGTATGTCCTCTTCGAAGGCCGAAGCTCCGTCTTTCTGCACCAGGGCCACCACGCATCCTCCGAAGCCCGCTCCTGTCATTCGGGCTCCCAGACATGCGGAATGCTGCCAGCAGGTTTCGGCGAGGCAGTCCAGCTCTCGGCAGGAAACCTCGTAATCGAACTGAAGAGAGAGGTGCGAGCGGTTCATGAGCTTTCCGAAGCTCTTCAGATCTCCCGTTTCGAGAGCTTCCGCGGCCTCCAGGGTTCGCCGGTTTTCCAGGATTACGTGCCGGGCTCGCCGGCGGAGAAGGGGATCCGAAAGATGGGGGGCATGCGGGGCAAATTCCTCCGGGGAGATTTCCCCCAGGGCGCTCCAGCTTCCCCATCGCTGCAGCTCCCCCAGGGCTTGGGCACATTCCTCCCGGCGCCGGTTGTATTCCGATGTAACGAGTTCCCGGCTCTTGCGGGAGTCGAGAATGAACAAGACGTGTTCTTGCAGAGGCACCGGGATCTGACGGTAATCCAGGGTGCCGCAGTCCAGAAAGAGAGCGTGTTCCGGAGTGCCCAGGGCGATGGCGCATTGATCCATAATTCCCGACTGCACTCCCATGAAGTGGTTTTCCGCCTCCTGTCCCAGTTTCGCCAGGGTACATGCCTCGGGACGTTCCAGGGAAAAGCCGAAGAGATCCTTCAGGATCACTCCGGTGAGCACCTCCAGGGCGGCGGAGGAGGAAAGCCCCGCGCCCGCAGGGAGATCCCCCCAAAAAAAGGCATCGAATCCCGAAGAGGGAACATGTTTGTGGTTTCGAAAGGCCCAGAGCACTCCCTTGGGATAGTTGGCCCATCCGTGTTCTTTCCGGTACGTAAGATCCTCCAGGGAAAAGGCCACCGGTTCCGGAGAGGGAAAGTTTTCCGAGTAGAGCCGCACCAGAGAATCCTTCCTCATCCGGGCAGCTCCCCGGATGCCGAAGGATATGGGGCAGGGGAGCACGTATCCTCCGTGACAGTCCGTATGTTCTCCGATAAGATTGACTCGTCCCGGGGCGGTGTAGACCCTCACGTCTGCCGCATCTCCGAACCGGGAAGCGAAAAGCTGTTTCAGCCGATCGTTCATGGATGATCCTCCTTAAGCGCTTGAGCTCTCCCTATTGTACCGGGAGAGCGAAAATAAAGAAGCGTTTTTCGTCTCTCCCTGGGAAGGGAACCCGCGAAAGAAAGGCCGATAAACAGGTTTTACGGAAAAACATCCAGATAGGTACGGTGGGCGAAGAAAGGAGGTTCGGGAAGCGTGCGAAACCATGACCGTATAAGCTCTCTCGTACGATCTTTGGTGGCCTGGGGAATCCGCGGCGATCTGGGAGAGGCGGAGGATTACATACCCCTCTGCAACACCTTTTTCGGCCTTTTCGGAGTGGAGGAACCTTCCGGGGTCTTGGAAGAACTCGAAACCTCCGGAGAAATCCTGGCGCTTTTGGGAGAATTGGGCTCCCTTCTTCGGGAGAAGGGACATCCTTGGGGAGATCTGGAAGAGGAGAAGTTCGTCAGCCGGGTTATGGGAGTGCTTATTCCCCGAAACTCCGAGATGAACCGCCGTTTTGGAGAACAGGAACTCCTGGGCGGGGGCCAGAGGGCGGTGGACTGGTTTTATCGGCTTTCCTCGAACTCCTTCTACATCCGTCACGACCTGGTGGCCCGGAATCCGCATTGGCAGGTTCCCTCCTCCTACGGCACCCTGCAGATCACCATCAACTGCTCCAAACCCGAAAAGGATCCTCAAGACATCCGGGCGGCCCGGGAAAAACGAAGCTCCTCCTACCCCCCCTGTCTTCTCTGCGTGGAAAACGCCGGTTACTGGGGACATCCCGGACACCCCGAGCGGAGCAACCACCGGCTTATTGCCCTGGATATTCTCGGAGAGCCCTGGTATCTCCAATTTTCCCCCTACGTCTACTATCATCAGCATTGCATACTTCTCTCCCGGGAGCATCGACCCATGGCCATCACGAACCGGAGCATCCCCCGGATATGCGCCTTTCTGGAGCGTTTTCCCTCCATGTTCCTGGGATCCAACGGAGATCTTCCCATCGTGGGAGGATCCATCCTGGGGCACGACCATTTTCAGGGAGGGGCCTGGCACTTTCCCGTGGAGGATGCCTCGGTCTGGGGAAGGGCGCGGCAGAAGAATTGTACGCTGGAGGTCTTGCGGTGGCCTCTTTCGGTACTCCGCCTTCGGAGCGAGAATCCCCGGATTCTGGAGGATGCGGGGGAAAGGATTATCGAATGCTGGAGAAGATACGAGGATGCGGAAAGCCGTATCATCCCCTTTACCGAGGATTCTCGGAGAAGAGAGGAGCATAACACGGTAACCCTTATGGGCCGGCGCCGGGACAAGGCCTGGGAGATAGATCTGGTGCTGCGGAACAACCGCACCACCCCGGAACGCCCCGAAGGGCTTTTTCACGTGCATCCCCGACGGCATCACATTAAAAAAGAAAACATCGGCCTCATCGAGGTAATGGGTCTGGCGGTACTTCCGGGGAGGCTCCGGGCGGAATTGGAACTGGTTCGGGAAGTTCTCGAGGGAATCCGGAAGATGGGAGATCTTCCGGAGAATTTCGCGCATGTGACATGGGTGGAGTCTCTGAAGAAAGAATTTCCCGGTGCCCTCGCATTCTCCCAAGCGGAGGAGCTGGTACGCCGCCGGTGCGGCGAGATCTTTCTTCGGGGGCTGGAGGATTGCGGCGTCTTTCCCGACACACCCTCGGGACATCGTGGAATGAAGCGTTTCCTTGAAGAAGCGGCGAAAAATCTCGATATGCCTCTGAATCTTCAGGAAGTGGAATGACATGCTGAAACGTTCGAGAGAAATCGGTTTTTCCGGAGGAACCCCCTCCGGGAAAACCGGGAGACGAAGGAGGTGTTTTTCATGGAAATCCGAAGGAGTGCAGGGCGAAGCCGCGGGGGAGTTTTGGAGAGAGAGGGAGCCCTTTCCCGGAAAGTCCCCAAAGAAGAGAAGAAAATTTCGGGAGCTTTCCGTGTTTTTCTGGAACGGGGAATAGGGCTTCTCTTCCTTTCGGGGTTGCTTTTCGGAGCCTTTCCGGCGTACGCCGCAGAAGAACCCGGCATCCGCTGGGGAGAGGATCGCATCGTGGCTCTGGGACAGGCGGTGGCCCCCGAAGGAGCGGCTTCTCCGGGAAGCGCCAAGCTTCTTGCCCGGCGGGGAGCGGTGGTGGATTTACAGCGCAATCTTCTGGAGTATGTTCAGGGAGTGCGGGTGGATGCGGCTACCCGGATGGAAAATTACATGGTCCACGACGAAGTCCGGACCTCGGTGGAGGGTGTCATCCGGGGAGTGGAAATCTGGCGCAGCTCCTGGGATGGCGAAGTCTACAGCGTCTGGGGCGGTTTCTCCATGCAGAAGGTCCGTCAGGCCGGAGCTCCTCGCATACCCGGCCTGACTTCCCGAAAGGTTCCCTCCTACGACGGAAAGGGCTATTCCTCGCTGGTGCTGGATCTGGGAGATCTTCCCTTCGAACCCTCTCTGGTGATTTCCGTGCGCTCCGCCTCGGGAAAAAAGATCTACGGCCCGGAATTCGTGGATGCCGCATCCTTCGTGGAGAAGGGCATGTGCCGTTACGAGGAGTATCCTTCTCCCAGGAGTAGCTTCCGGATTCCTCTTTTGGGAGGAACTCCCGCCTGGGCGGAGGGGAACGCCCTGGTGCTCTCCCGGGACATGGCGATCAACGAAGCCGGGGAGATCGTTATTTCCTCCGAGGCGGCGGAGGTGATAGAGAGAAACTCCTTCGATTTTCGCATCCCCTGTGAGGTGACGGTGATTACCAAAACCGCCGCGATCCGAGGTTTTCTCGACTCCCGTTTCGTTTTCCGCAAGATTTGGAATCCTTCGCTACCGGAGAAACCATGAACTTTCCCCGGAACACCTGCCCCCTCTGGGGGGTTCTTCTCCTGGGGTTCTGCATCGCTTGGGGGGGATATGCCGGAAGCCATCCACCCCTGTTTTTGGAGGAACTTGAGCGGGATGCCCAGGATATATACAGTCAGGCTCTTCGGGCGCCCCGGGAGGAGCATGGCATAGTGCTGATCCTCGCTCGGGAGCCTTCCTTTCGAAAGCTCGGCTCCTGGCCATGGTCCCGAAAAAATCACGGAACCATGGTGCGCCTTCTCGGCAACGCCCGGACCATCGTGCTGGATTTCGTCTTTCCCGAAAGCCGGAGCTCCGAAGAGGATCGTTTTCTGGCGGAGGCCGTGAAAGCCCATGGAAACTGCGTGGTGGGGGCTCACCTTACCCAGGAGGGAGACCGGGAGGTTCTCGTTCTTCCCTATCCGGAGCTTGCGGCGAGCGCTCGATACGTGGGGATTACCAACGTGGTTCCCGATTTGGACGGCCTCTACCGCTTCGTGATGCCCCTCTGGGGCTACGGAAAGAGAAGCCTTCCCTCCATATCGCTTGCGGCGGCCCTTGGGGATTCCCGGAGCTCCCTGGAGATGGCCGAGGGCCCCCGGGGAATATCGCTTCTTCTCGGAGAACGGAATCTCCCGGTGGAACCCTTCGGGGGTATCTGGATCACTCCCTGGGATTATGAAGCGTATCCGGTTTTTGAATATGTGGACGTTCTGGAGGGAAAGATTCCCTGGAACACTTTCGAAGATGCTTTGGTGATGGTGGGCATGGACGTCTCCGGAGCCATGGTGCAGGATATGGTTCCGGTTCCCTGGAAAACCGGGGCCCGCACCATTCCCGGAGCGGCCTTCGTGGCTCTCGGCACGGAAACGCTTCTTTTCGGGACTCCCCCGAGGAGTCTTTTGCGAGAGGAGATAGCCCTCTGGACCCTTCTTTTCGGATGTGCCGGGGCCCTGGCGGGGCTTTTCGGAAGTCCCCGCTGGAGCTGGATTCTTTTGGGAATCTTTGCGGCGGGAGTCTTGGGGATTTCCTGGTTTCTTCAAAGCCGCCTGGGACTCTGGCTTCCTCCGGTGATCCCCATACTGGAGTTTTTTTCCGCCTATCTCGGGGCTCTCTTCATTCGCCTGGTGGGGCTCTACCGCTCGGTACGCCTGGGAAGCTTCTACTCGGAAATTCTCTCCTCCCTCACGGAGCTCGAGAAGGAGAGCTGGAGCAGTCCCGGAGCCTATCTCAAGGAGATCTGGCCTAAGATACAGGATGCTACCTCCATTACCCTTCTGAAGCGGCACGCATCTCCGAAAAGCATGGAGCAGTTTCTTGCCCGGGGAGGAAAACTGCTTGCCCGGGACGAGGGTACCTGGCTTTTCAAAGTGTCGTGTCCCTCCCATCCCTATCGCCTTTTTGTCCAGCCCCCCTCGGGATGGGGAGGGCTCCTGGAGCTGGGATGGAAAAGCCGGGTATCCCGGGAGGATCTCCAAAGTGCCGTGGCGGTGGCTCTCTCGGTCTCCTGGTTTGGAGTGGCCCTCAAACGAGAGGCGGAGCGGCTTCGGGCCTTCGAGGCCACCATCAAGGCGGTGGTGGCGGCGGTGGATGCGAAGGATTCGGATACCCGGGGACATTCGGATCGGGTCGCCCTTCTCTCCCGGGCTCTCGGCGAAGCCCTGGGGCTCTCGCCGCAATTTCTGGAGGAGCTCTACTTCGGGGCCCTTCTTCATGATGTGGGTAAGATCGGCATCCCCGATGCCATTCTGCAGAAGCCCGATCAGCTTTGTTACGAGGAGTTCGAGGCCATTAAAGCACATCCTCTCCTGGGCAGGGGGATCATGGAGCCCGTGGATCTTCCGAAAGTGGCGGTTCAGGGAATTCTGGAGCATCACGAACGGCTTGATGGAAGCGGCTATCCCCGGGGGCTCAAGGAGGACGAGATAAGCATGGCAGGAAGGATCATCGCCGTGGCGGATGCCTTCGACGCCCTGGCCAGCCGGCGAACCTACAAAGAACGTTGGTCCCTGGAAAGAATTTTCGAGCATTTTCGGGAAGAACGGGGTATTCGGTACGATCCGGCGGTGGTGGATGCCCTGCTTTCCATAGGTGAGGTCTGGTACGGATTTCAGGAGTTCGCCGCACTATCCCGCGAATCCGGAGAGGAAAAAGAAGTGAACCGAGAGGCCCCCTGAAAAAAGGGGCCTCTCTTTTTTGGAGCTCCGGAAAGGGCTTTTGAAAAAAACTGTCCCCTCGGGTTCTCTCTCAGGCAATCCACCGTTTCCGTATGTTGTGGATGCTCAGAAGAAAAAGCCCCGTGCAGAAAATCCCCAGAAGGCCGAAGTCCAGAAGCACGGGAAGGGCATATTCCCCTCGAAGGGAACCGTGAAGAAGGTCCGCCCCGTAGGTAAGGGGGAGGGCGTAGGAAAGGGGCCGCAGAAAGAGAGGAAGGCTGTTCACGGGAACGAAGAGGCCGCAGAGAAAGATCATGGGGAATCGGAAGAAATTCGAGAAGGTCTGGGCCTCGAAGACCTCGCTCACCGCCACGGCGATGAAAAGCCCCAGAAAGGTGGAGGCCAGGGCGATGAGAGTCACCGCAGGAACGAAGATATGCCATGCCACCGGAGGAAGGCCGAAGAAGAGCGCTCCCATAATGACGGGAACGAAGGCGTTGACCACTCCAAAGAGAATGGCTCCGCTGGTTTTGGCGAGCATGAGAACCTCCAGGGGGAGGGGCGCCAGCAGAAGCCGCTCGAAGGTGCGATTTTTCTTTTCGAAGGTCACCGTCACCGCCAGCATGGAGGTGGTGCCGAAAAGTATGGATACCGCCACCACGCCCGGAAGCACCGAGGGGAGGCTCTCCAGCCCCCGGCCGGATTTGACGAAGAACATTCCCGTCCAGGCTAGAGGAAAGACAATGCCCCAGCTGACGTTTGGAGGCTTGAGATAGTATGTGCGCATATCCTTGAGCAGAATATTCCAGAAGGCGATCCAGGATTTCATGCCTCTCCTCCCTTGGCACTCTTGCGTTCCTTTTCCTTGTGCATCATTCCCGCCTCGATTCCCGTAATCTGCACGAAAACGCTCTCCAGGCTCGGGCGGATTTTCCGGGCCTCGTACACCTCGGCTCCCCTATCCTCCAGGAATCGTACCAGGGGCCCCACCCGAATGGGGCGAGAAGCCTCCACCTGGAGTATCCCCTTGTGCGGAGCGCTGAAGGTGCGATCGTCTTCCTCTGTCATGTTCTCTTGCCGCAGAAGGAATTCCAGGTTCTCCGGGCCGCCCTGGTAGGCAAGATGGAGCACGTGATGATTCTGGACGGGCTGCATGAGGGCATCCACCCGATCCACCCGGACGACGCTTCCTTCCACGATAAAGGCGATGCGTTCGCAGAGCCGTTCCGCCTCTTCGATATAGTGGGTGGTGAGGAAGATGGTGGTTCCGCCCTGGTGAAGCTTGGCGATGAGCTGCCGAAGCTGCCGGGCGCTGGCCACGTCGATCCCCGTGGTGGGTTCGTCCAGAAAGAGAATCCGGGGATTGTGGATAATTCCTGCGGCGATGGTAAGCTTTCGTTTCATTCCCTTGGAATAGCTTCCGAACTTGCGGTCCCCCGCCTGGGAAAGATCGAAAAACTCCAGAAGCTCCCGAGCCCGGAGGGTGCGCTCTTTCTTGCTCATGCCGTAGAGGGCGGCGCAGAAGGAGAGGTTCTCGAACCCCGAAAGCTCTGCATAAAGGTTGCTTTCATCGGGAACCACTCCCAAAAGATGCTGGGCTCCCCGGGGACGGGCCACGCAATCCACCCCCCCGATGTGTATGGATCCCGAATCGGGCCGGGCAAGCCCCGTAAGAATGTTGATGGTGGTGGTTTTTCCCGCTCCGTTGGGGCCGAGAAAGCCGAAAAGCTCCCCCGAAAAGACCTGGAAGTCGATTTTTTTCAGGGCCTGCACCTCGCCGAACCGTTTGGATAAGCCGCATACGTTCAGAGCACGTTCTCTCTGGGCAGTCATTCTTTTGTCGCCTCCGATCGTTCCGGGGGAATGACCTCGGAAGTGCAGTTTTCCTGAAGGAAGGAGTCCATGTCTTTTCGGGGGGATGGCCGCAGAAGATTTTCGACCCGTTCGCTCCAAAGGCGGAGGGTTTTTTCGTCGATTCGATAGTGCACGAAGTACCCCCGTTTTTCCGGAATCACCACATCCGCCTCCCGAAGAATGCGCAGATGCTGCGACACCGCGGCGGGAGTAATGCCCAGGTTTTTCGCCAGGGCGTTTACGCAGAGAGAGCGGGTTTTAAGTAGCTCCACCATGTGTATCCGGGTCTCCACCGAAAGAATCTTGAAAATCTGGGCGGTTTTACGAGCTTGATCCATGGGGGCCCTCCTTTTTTATTTAAGTATATGCGCATATACAGTAGGTTCTTTTTTGCAGGCTGTCAAGCTTCGAGGCGGAGGTTTGTGACGATTTCGCGAAGGCTTCCCTCTATTTTTCCGAATCGGCGCCACGGGGCAGCAAAAAAGGGGCCGAAACTTTCCCGATCCCGAAGGTATTTTCGGGATGTGAAAGCCTCGGCCCTCTCGTGGTATGGCGGGATGTACCGTTGTTTACGAAGGTTTTTTCGAAATGTTCCTGTTATGAATGTACAGTGCCGCCAGGGCCATGGAGTAGAGTTTGCTCTCGGGAGATTCCGAACGGGAGGTGATGAGTGCCGGGGCGGAAGCTCCCAGCACGAGACCTCCCATTTCCGCATGTACCAGATTTACCAGGGTTTTTCCCACCGCATTGCCCACATCCATGGAGGGAAGGAGAATGAGATCCGCCTTTCCCGCTACCTTGCTTTCGAGCCCTTTTTTGATCGCCGCATCCTCCCGAAGGATGACGTCCATGGCCATGGGCCCTTCGAGAAGGCATTTCGGAAAGGCCCCCTCTCGGTACCGTTCCGCCAGAGCCTGGGCATCCACGGAGGATTGCATTTTAGGGTGTACCTTTTCGTTTGCCGCCAGCACCGCCACCTTGGGCTCCGCTATGCCGAAGAGGTGGAGCGCCTCCAGGGCGTTCCGGAGGATCTGCTCCTTCTCCGCCAGGGTAGGGGCGATATTGATTCCTCCGTCGCTCATGCAGAGCATGCGATTCCATCCGGGAATTTCGAAAAAGGAGAGAATGCTCAAGAGTCGGTCCGTGCGCAGCCCCCGTTCCTTGTCCAGGATTCCCCGCATGAAGTCCGTGGTGTTGGCCTGTCCCTTCAGGAGGATGTCCGCCTCCCCGGTTCGGACGAGCTCCGCCGCCTTGAGGGCGGACCGGGGGAGATCCTCTTCGTGGAAAAGGGGGGTGTCCGGAGAAAATCCCAGGCGCTCCAACAGAGGTTTCACGAGGTTTTTGTTCCCCACCAGCACGGGCTTTGCGAGCCCCATATCCTGGGCCATTTTTACTCCCCGAAGGGCGCTTTCGCTCTCTGCCCCCGCCAGACTTACCCGGAGAGGCGGAAAGGACCGTACGGTTTCGAGAAGCTCCTTGAAAGTGCGGAACATGATCTACTCCTCCTCCCCGGAGGGGTAGATCCGGGGCCTTTCCTCTCCCCGGAGAATCCGAAGGGCTCCCTCCGCCAGGGATGCGAGCTCCTCCTCTCCGGGTACCACCTCCAGGGGAGCGATAAAGCCCACCCGGGCCTTGATGCCCTCCACGAGATTTTTAGAGTGGGCCATGCCTCCGGTGAGGATAATGCGGTCCACCTTTCCCGAAAGTACCGAGGCCTGGGCGGCGATTTCCTTGGCTACCTGGTAGGGAAGGGCCTCCAGAAGAAGGGCGGCGGTTTCATTGCCCTCCCGGGCCATTTTCTCCACTTCCCGGAGATCTTTGGTTCCCAGGTAGCTGTAGATTCCCGATTTGGTGTAGAGGGTGCGGTAAAGCTCGTCGAAGCTGTACTTTCCGGAGTAGCAGAGCTGCACCAGGGTTGCCGAGGGAAGCCCCCCCGCCCGTTCCGGCGAGAAGGGGCCTTCCGAGACAGCGTCGCAGACGTCGATCATCCGCCCCCTTGCATGGGCCGCCACGCTGGTTCCCGTGCCTAAATGGGCCACCACGAAGTTGTAGTCTTCGTAGGAGCCGCCCATCTCCTTCGCCACCCTTCGGGCCACCGCCTTGTGATTCAGGGCGTGGCACCGGCTGGGGCGTTCCATTTCGGCAAATCCCGAGATGCGTCCCACGGGCTCCATCTCATCCGTGGAAACGGGATCCACGATGAAGGAGGGTGCTCCTGCGGCATCCCCGAGTTCTTTCGCCAGAGCGGCTCCCAGGTTCGAGGCGTGGAGCCCCTGGGGACGTTCCCGGAGATCTTCCAGCATGAGTGGGGTTACCCGATAGGTGCCCCCCGGTATGGGCTGCATGAGCCCTCCCCGCCCCACCACCGCGGCAATCTCCCCAAGGGGGATCCCCGTCTCTTCCAGGGCTTTGCGAATGAGCTCGTATCGATAGGGATACTGGTCGAAGATGCAGGAATATTTCTTGAGCTCCTCCGCGGAGTGTTCCACCACGGTGCGAAAGATCTCCTCCCGGTTTTTGAAGAGGCCGATCTTGGTGGAGGTGCCTCCGGGGTTGATGGCTGCTATGGTATAGATCTGTTTCTTCGAAGAATCCATGGGATTGCGCTCCTTTTTAGGCGGATGCGAGCTCTCGTAATGCCTGGCCGAGACGTCGGCATCCCTCGATAATTTCCGCTTTTCCGGGGAAGGTGAAGCAGAGGCGGCAGGAATGCTCCCCCCCGCCGTTGGGATAGAAGGGAGCTCCCGGAACCACCGCCACCTTGTGGGCGATACCTCTCTTGAAAAGCTCTCCCGAGTCGAGAGAAGGGGTGGTGAGCCAGAAGAAGAATCCTCCCTCGGGGGTTGTGAAATCTGCAATATGCGGGGGAAGAAATTCCCGAAGCCCTTTCTCCATGGTGCCGCATTTTTTCCGGTAGTAGTCGATGATGTCCGGGAGATATCTGTCCAGGTATCCCCGGCGGCAATATTCGTAAACCAGAGCCTGGGAGAGAACGCTGGTACTCACATCCTCTCCTTGTTTGAAGGTGTTCATGGCCCGGATGAGATCGGGATGCCCCGTGCACCAGCCGATGCGAACCCCCGGAGCGAGAATCTTGGAGAAGGATCCTCCGTAGAGCACCCTGCCGGAGGTATCCAGAGAGTAGAGGGTGGGAAGGTGTTCTCCGGAAAAGCGCACGTATCCGTAGGGATCGTCTTCGAGAATTACCAGATCCAGGGTTACCGCCAGTTCCACCAATTTTTTGCGGCGCTCCAGGCTGAGAGTGCTCCCCGAGGGGTTCTGGAAGTTGGGAATGGTGTAGAGGCATTTGATGATCTTGCCTTCTTTCCGTCCCCGCCGCACGGTTTCCTCCAGGAGATCCACCCGGAGTCCCAGGTGGTCGCAGGGGATGCCGATAAAGCGTACCCCGTGGTTGTTCATGGATCCCGTAACCCCCATGAAGGTGGGTTCCTCGATGAGGGTGTATTCTCCGGGATTCATCAGGGTCAGAGCGAAAAGATGCGCTCCCTGCATGGATCCCGCGGTGACGAGAATCTCCTCGGGGGAGATTTTTCTTCCCATCCTGGGGGAGGTCCATGAGGCGAGAAATTCCCGGAGAGGGGCGTATCCCTGGGGATTGTCGTACTGAAGAATAGTGGTTCCCTCGGCGCGGATGACGGAGGCACACTCCGCGAAGGGCTCGACGGGAAAGGTGTCCGGGGCGGGCATGCCCCCGGAAAAGGAGATCATGCCCGGTTCCTTGAGATAGGCCACCATCTCCTCGATTCCCGAGGGCTGGAAGCGCCCTACGGGTTCGCTGAAAAGATGGGCGGGGAAGCTTGTCATTGCGTCACCTCCTGCAGAAATTGAAAAGGATCGGGGCTATTTCGTGGCGTTGCAGCCCAACTCCAGAGCCTTGAGATTGGCCTCCAAAAATTTCGGGGGCGCCAGCTCTTGAAGGGCCTCCCGCATCTTCTCCAGAGAAAAGCCTCCCATGCCGGATCCGCAGAGGGCCCCGAGCATGAGCACGTTGAGAAAGAGAAACTTTCCTCCCATCTCGGCCTGAAGAATGTGGTACCCCTCGAGGGTGTGCAGAGAGATTTTCCGTTTGTGCAGATAGCTTCGGAGCTCTTCGTTTTCCAGGGCTTCCGGGGCATCCACGTTGATTACCGCATGCCCCCCCTCCTTGAGGAAAAAGAGATTCCGGAACGCCTCGGTCTGGTCGAAGGCCACCAGCACGTCCGCAGATCCCTCGGGAACCATGGGGGAATCGTAATCTCCCATCTTGAAGTGACTGATTACGGATCCTCCCCGCTGGGCCATGCCGTGCACTTCGCTGCCGATAACCTTCTCGCCCCGGGCAAGGGCAAGATGCCCCATCACCCGGCTGGAAAAGAGAATTCCCTGTCCTCCGATACCCACGATGATGAACTGCATGATTTATGCCTCCTCCCGAACGAAACGGATGGCCCCCTTGGGGCAGACCTCGGTGCAGACTCCGCACTCCACGCAGAAACGGTGATCCACGTAGGCTTTTTTGGCCTCTTCGTTCCACAGCAGGCCGGGGCAGTTGAACTTGGTGATGCAGATCTTGCAGCCGATGCAGGTTCTGGAATCCACTTCCACGGGCTTCTTCTCGGGACGCTTCTTCAGCATGGTGATGCAGGGGTAGCGGAAGATGAGCACCGCAGGCTGTTCGTGTGCCACCGCCCACTCGTGGGCCCTTCGGATGGCCGGAAGGTTTTCGTTGATGGTATAGGCGTTGAGCACCTCCAGATACTGGACGCCGCACCCCTTTACCGCCTCCTCCAGATGTACCTGTACACCCTCGTCTCCGGCGCGCATCTTGGAGCCCGTGCCGGGATTGTCCTGGCCCCCGGTCATGGCGGTGATGCTGTTATCCAGGATGCAGAGCACGAAGGCGTGCTTGTTGTACACCGCCGTGGTGAGCCCCGTCATGCCGCTGTGGAAGAAGGTGGAGTCTCCCAGGGTGGCGAAGATGGGCTTTTCTCCCACCTTGCCATCCGCCTTGTAGGCCGCATAGACTCCGGAGGCCACGGTGACCGCTCCTCCCATGCAGACGATGGAATCCACGGTGCCCTGGAAGATGGAAAGGCTGTAGCAGCCGATATCGCTGCAGATGATGCACGTGGGGAGGGCCTTGCGGAGAGAGAAGTAGCTCGGCCGGTGAGGACATCCCGCACAGAGCTTGGGGGGACGTTTGGCGAGCTTCAGAGCCTCCTGGGCACGAAGGAGAAGTTCCGCCTCGGCTTGGGCAGGAGTCGTCTCTCCCAGGGCTTGGAAGAGGAGATCCCGGATCACCTCGGGAACCAGTTCCCCCTGCCGGGGCACCTGGTTGTTCCAGCGGCCCCGGACTTTGGTGCGGTCGGGAAGCTGTTCTTCCACGACTCCGTAGGTTTCCTCCAGCACCATCACCGTATCGTAACGGGCGATGAAATCCTCCACCATGCGCACCGGAAGGGGCACGGGGGTGCCGATCTTGAGAACCCCGATGTCGTCCCGGTTCAGATCCCGGAGAAGATCCATGACGATGGAGAAGGAGACCCCCGAGGCGATGATTCCCAGGGTGGCCTTCCCCTTGGGGGGAATCTCGTAGTTGTACTGTCCGAAGGAACTTTCGAACTCCTCCCGGATGGTTTCGAAACGCTCGTTGTGTTCCTTCACGCTCTGGATCATCCGGGCGGGAAGAATGGCCTTGTGTCCCCGGGGTTCCTGCTCGAAGTGCGCCGGCTTTTGCGGCGTGAGGGGGCGTTCGGTCTCCATGCTCTGCCGGCAGTGATCCACCCGCACCGCCGGACGGAGCATGGTCATCACCTTATGGCGTTCCCCGATCTCGTAGGCGCTGTGCACCATCTCCCGGGCCTCCCGGGCATCGCAGGGGTCGAAGCAGGGAATCTTGGCGTAGAGGGCGAAGCTCCGGCTGTCCTGGTCGGTCTGGGAGGCATGGCATCCGGGATCGTCCGAAACGAGAAGGAGGCATCCTCCGGGAAGCTTGAAGTGAGCGGCGCTCATGAAGGGGTCCGCCGCCACGTTGAGCCCCACCTGCTTCATCACCGCACAGGAGCGTTTGCTCGCCAGAGAGGCTCCCAGGGCGATCTCCAGGGCCACCTTTTCATTGGCCCCCCATTCCACCACGGTGTTGGTTTTCAGCTCGTCCGCATACTTCGCGATTCCCGGAAGGATCTCCGAAGAGGGCGTTCCCGGATAGGCGGAGGCCACGGCGCATCCCGCCTCCACCACCCCCAGGGCCATGGCGTCATTTCCCAGAAGAATCTTTTTGGTGCTCAAGAGCAGTTCCTCCTTTAGTATATATAAAAAAAGTCTGATTTCCGGGGATCATTTTTCCTCTCCCCGGATTTCCCGAAGATAACGGTATATGGTAAAGACCGAGTTTCCCGTCTCCTGGGCGAAGGCCTCCACGGCTCCCTTGAGAAGGAAGAATCCTTCCTCTTTCAGGTGTCGCATGGCCAGGAGCTTTTCCCGCTTTTTCGAAAGATGCAGGGGTTTTCCCACGTACTTGCGGATCATCCGGAGATTGCGCTCCAAAATTTCTTCGGAACGGTGTCCGGACTCTCCGGATTCGCCTTCCCGTTCGAACTCGGAATAGCTCGTGGTGTCCTGAATGCCTGTGAGCTGTTCCACCATGCCCTGAAGAATCTCCGCCTTGGTCATGTCGTAGTTGATGCAGAGAAAGCCGATGATCTTTTTCGAAGAATCCCGGATATACATGGTGTTGGAACGGATCCGCTTGCCGTCGGAAGAGCGGGTGAGGTAGTTGGATACGAAATGTTCCTCCCGACGATCCGCGGTCTGCAGCAGATAGAGGGCGTAGTCCCGAAGAGGAGCCTCATCGGAACGTCCCGTGACGTGAGCGTTCTCCATGGCCAGAATAGAATGTTCCGGAGCCGCCACATCGTGGAGCACGATTTCATAGTCCGGCCCCAGGGCCAGGGCCAGCCCCCGGACCATGGGGATGAAGGCTTGAAGAATAGGGTGAGGAATTGGCATGTGGATCGCCTCGCTTATACTGAAAATGGAAAAAGAAGCACTCTCCTCATTGTGACAAACCTCTGCCATATTGTCAATAATTTGTAACTATGAAAAATTTTTGGAGCCCTGCCCGAAAAAAGGTTCTGCAAGGAGGGGGTGTGTTTTTTTCATGATTTTCGGATATCCAAAAGCAGAGAAGTGCTATACTGAAAAAGGGTATATTCTGTGGACAGCGCAGCGAAAAAAGAGAGTTCTAGAGAGAGGAAGAGCGAGAGCGTGCAAACTTTTTTACCCTATCCGGATTTTTACGAAAGCGCTTCGGTCCTCGACCGTTCGCGCCTGGGAAAGCAACGCGTGGAGGTTTTACAGCTTCTGAACAGCCTCCACCCCGCAAGATTTTCCCGGGGGTGGCGCAATCACCCTGCCCGAATCATGTGGGAGGGTTACGAGGACGCTCTGGCCTTTTACGGAGTGGTGGTGTGCGAGAAGTGGATTTCCCGGGGCTATGCCGATACCTGCCGGGAAAAGATTCTTTGTGCTTTGGGGCATCTTTCGCCGGAATGGCAGAGCGGAAATTTTGCCGACACGATTCACCTTCTGGGAGTGGCGTATCAGGAGGCCCGAAAGGGCCGGAACACCACCTTCCTTCCTCTCTGGATAGGATGGGCTCCCTTTCATGCTTCCCACCGATCAAACCTTTTGCGCAAGAACCCCGATTGGTACGGACAATTTGGCTGGACCGAGCCGGAGAATCTTCCCTATCTCTGGCCTTCCCGGAAAGGAGGTGCCCCATGGGAAAACGCGAAATAGGGGCTCTCAAGGGAGGAATGGTGCTCGGCGAGAATCTCTATACCCCCGAAGGAAAGTGCATTCTCCGGAAGGGAGAGCTTCTTTCGGATCGCCATATCCGGATGCTTAAAGTATGGGGTATTCCCGAGGCGGAAATTCTCGAAGAAAGCCCGGCGGAAGAGCTTTCGGAGAAGCGGGATCCGGAAATCTCCCCGTTTTATGACCGGGCCTTTCGGCTTGTGGGTGCCTGGTTTTCCTCGGAATCGAAGGAGGACCCTCTCATGAAGGATCTCCATGGCCTCTGCGCTCTTCGGGTGGCCCGGGCTATGAAAGAAGGAGCCCTTCCCGAGGGACTCTTTCCCAAAGTCCAGGTAACCCCTCCCCAGATGCCCGATTCGGAGGAGTTGGATTTTTCCGCCCATTCTCTGGTGCGTCACGAGGCACAGCTTGCCTCGTATCCTGATATCTACTTCCGCATCAAGGAGGTGCTGGATTCTCCCGTGAGCTCCGCCCGGCACATTGCGGAAGTGGTGAGCACGGATCCCAACCTCTCCATGCGGCTTCTCCGGCTGGTGAACAGCTCTTTTTACGGATTTCCCTATCCCATCGAATCCATTCCCCGGGCAGTAACCATCATCGGCTCCCGAGAGCTTACCAATCTCGCTCTGGCGGTTTCCACCATGAGCATCTTCCAGGGAATACCCGAGGAGTACGTGGAGATGCGCTCCTTCTGGGAGCACTCTCTGGCCTGCGGCGTGATCGCTCGAATCCTGGCAAATCTCCGGCGCTTTCCCGAGGAGGAACGCTTTTTCCTGGCGGGGCTCTTTCACGATGCGGGAAAGCTCGTGCTCTATCGAAAAAAACCCCGGCTCATGACGGCAATCCTCGGTTTTTCCCGGTACGAAAAGGTTCCCATGTTCGAGGTGGAGGACAGGCTTCTGGGTTTCAATCACGCCTACGTGGGAGGATTGCTCCTCAAGGAGTGGAATATCCCCCCTACTCTTCAGCATCTGGTGCAGGTGCATCACTCTCCGGACGTGCTGGCCTTCTCTCCCGAAGCGGCGGTGGTCCACGTGGCGGACGTACTGGCGGGGGCCATGCGCTGGGGAACCAGCGGATCCTTCTACGTTCCCTCTCTGGATTCCGAAGCGTGGAACGCCCTGGACCTTTCCTCGGGAGCCCTGGACAGGGTGCTTGCCCAGAGCGAACGGCAGATGAGGGAGATTCTGCAGGTCTTTTTCGGAAAGGAGTACCATCATGGTGGCATGGCATGAGGTACGGGCTCTTCAGATAAAAGTGGACACTCTTCTCCGGGAGAGAGACGGGGTCAACCGGGTTCTCGAAGCGGCGGTGCATACGGGATCCTTCTTTGCGGAACTCGACCGGGCGGCGGAACCTTGGGAGGTGTTCAAGCTCGCTGCCCGAATGGTGCGGAGCTTTGTTCCCTTTCGCTACATCTCCTTTTACCTCCTCGGAGAAGAGGGGCTGAGCTTCGACTGTGCCTACAGCGATGGCGAGGCTGCCAGGCGCTGGATCGAAGCGGAGCTGGACTTTCTCGTGGAGGACGGCACCGTGGCCTGGGCTCTGGGACGGAACAAGCCCGTCATGGTGACCGCCCGGGATGAGGAGACCCACGTGATGCTTCACGCCTTGACGACCCCAAGCCGCGTGATGGGCCTTTTTGTGGGAGGACTCCAATCCCCGCCGGATGCCATTATGGATGTGGCCATCACCTTTCTTACGGTGGTTCTGGGAAGCACCGCCAGCGTGCTGCTGAATGCGGAGCTTTACCGGAAGGTAAAACATCTCAACCGGGAGCTTCAGGAAAAGATAACCTACCTTCAGGAGTCCGAACGGGCTGCGGAGGCGGCGAATCGGGCAAAGGACATTTTTCTTGCCAACGTGAGCCACGAGGTTCGAACGCCTCTGAACGGCATCCTCGGCATCGGAGAACTGCTTTTACGAACCAGCATGAACTCCCGGCAGCGGGAAATGACCCGCACGCTCATGCAGGAGGGACGGGTGTTGCTGCATCTCATAAACGACATCCTGGACATTTCCAAAATCGATTCCGGGGCTTTTCGGCTCGAGAAAGTTCCCTTTTCCTTCCGACGCCTCATGGAAGATGTGCATAATGCCTTTCTCGAACACTCTCGGGAGAAGGGACTGGATTTCAACCTGGACTTCTCCTGGAACGGCATCCCCTCTCTTCTTCTGGGAGATCCTCTCCGGATCCGGCAGATTGCGGCAAATCTTATCAGCAACGCCGTGAAGTTTACCACCCGGGGGGAGGTCGTTCTGGGAGGCCGGGCGGAAGGATATCGAGAGGATGCCTGTGTGCTCTCCTTTTACGTCCGGGATACGGGACGGGGAATGGACCGGGAGGAACAGGCCCGGCTTTTCAACACCTTCTCCCAGGGAACTCCCTCCATTTCCCGCACCTACGGAGGAACCGGACTGGGACTGGTCATCTCCCGGCGGCTTGCGGAAATGATGGAAGGCTCCGTCGCCGTGGAGAGTGCCCCCGGAGAAGGGAGCTGCTTTACGGTGCATCTCGTGCTTCCCCGGGCTCCCGAAGATGCCCGGGAAGAGAAACTCCAGCCCTTCGAAGATTTCTATCTCCTTGCGGAGGGAGAGCCCTTTACGGAGGATTTCCCGGATAATGGAGCCTCGGAGAAAACTCTTGAGGGACATGTTCTTGTGGTGGATGACAACCGGACGAATCTCCGGGTTCTCGCGGGACTTCTGGAGAGGTTGGGATACGGGGTTACGGGAGCTTCCCGGGGAGAAGAGGCCCTGGAGATCCTGAAACGCGAAAAATTCGACATGGTTTTTACAGATATTCGCATGGAGGGCATGGATGGTATGGCTCTCAAGAATGCCCTTCAGAGCCCGGATTTTTCCGGGCCTAACGAAGGCGTCCCCCTCGTGGCGGTTACCGCCAACGCCATGCGGGGAGATCGGCAGCGGTATCTGGACGAGGGATTTCACGCCTATCTGCCCAAGCCGGTTTCTTTAAGGGAGCTCCGGGAACTTGTGCAAAACCTTTGCGCTTCCGATACTCAGGGGAAGACGGAGGATTCGTCCATCTTCGACTATCCGGGCCTTCTTGCCAGGCTTGAAGGAGATAAAGATCTGTGCAGAATAGCCCTGGAAGAATTTCACCAGGGCATACGGGAGAGTTTGGAACATATCCGGACTCTTCGAAGGGAAGATCTGGAGGGTCTCGGTTTCTACGCTCACAAAATTCGGGGAGGTGCGGAGAACGTGAACGCTTCCCGCATAGCTCTCCGGGCGGCGCACCTGGAAAAGGCGGCGGCTCAGGGCAGAGGCGACAAGGATATACAGAGGCTTATCGCTTCTTTAGAGAGGGAGATCCTTCTCTTTCTCGAGTACATGGAAAGCTTCTAGGAGGTATTTGTATGAGGGTGCTTTTAGCGGAGGATGAACGGGCGTCCCGGATGATGCTGGGATCTCTCCTTGCCAAATGGGGGTACGAGCCTCTTATGGTGGAGGATGGAAAAAAGGCTCTTGAGGAGTTGCTGGGAGAAGATCCCCCGGAACTTGCTCTGGTGGACTGGCTTCTCCCGGGAATGGAAGGCACCGAGATCTGTCGCCGGGTGCGGGAGGAATTCAGGGAAGAGTCCGTATATCCCTACATCATCATCCTTACGGTGAAGGATCAGAAAGAGAGCGTCCTTCAGGGATTTGAGGCGGGGGCGGACGATTATGTCACCAAACCCTTCGATCCCCAGGAACTTCGGATGCGCCTTTCCGTGGGGAAACGCATCGTGGAGCTGCAGCGGGCCTTGCGGTATCAGGCTGAACGGGATTTTCTCACCGCCCTCATGAACCGCCGGGGAATAATGAAGTACCTCGAAACGGAGATGGATGAAAGTCGGGAAAACGGAACCTCCCTCAGCATAGCGGTGCTCGATCTGGATCATTTCAAGCGGGTGAACGACACTCTTGGACACAGTGCGGGGGACGAAGTGCTCCGGGAAGTGGCACGGCGCATTCTCGCGGTTCTCGAGGGGGAAGAGGGTGTGGTGGGACGTTCGGGGGGAGAGGAATTCCTTCTGGTCTTTCCGGGACGTTCTCTTGAAGAAGCCCGGGAACTGTGCGAGAAGATACGCCGTTACATTGAAGAGCGTCCCGTGGTTTCTCCCAAGGGAGAGGTTCGGGTTACCGCTAGCATGGGAGTGGCGGAACGCTGTGCAACCTGCTCCCTGGACGACCTCGTAAACCTTGCGGATTCCGCTATGTACCAGGCGAAAGCCGAAGGAAGAAACCGCGTCTGCCTTGGAAAAGATTCCTGAAGGAACAGGCAAGGGAGTTTTTTCCGGGAGCGAGGGAAAAACGGCATGTGAGCAATCCTCGCAGAAGCCTTCCGGGGATGTCCCGGAAAGCCTTTTTGCCGAAAGAGGAAGGACGAGGGAGAGGTGAACCGCATGTCCCAAAAACCGGAGATTTCGTTTCAGGCACTGCTGGAAGATCTCGACGGAGATGAAGAGCTTCTCGAGACTATTCTCGAAGATTTTTCCCAGGAGTACGGAGCTCTTCAGGAAACTCTCCGGAAAGCTTTGGATGATCGGGATTTTCCCCTGGCCTCCCGGACGGCGCATAGCATGAAGTCGGGATTGGGAATGCTGGGATGGCATGAGGGTGTGGCTATGGCGGACAGAATTCATCGTCTCTGTCATGGCGAGGATGCCCAGGGGGCGCGAGAGGCCATGGGAGGGTTCGATCCCGGGCTTTCGGAGGTACTGTGCCAGATCCGCCATAAGCTTCCGAATCGGCACGCCTCTTCGGGAGAGTCCTCATGAAAAGCGTACACACGGTTCTCGTGGTGGATGACGATGTTTTCGTGCGGCGTTCCATGGTCCGGGTTATCCGGAAAAGCCTCGAGGAAATTCAGTTCCTCGAGGCGGGGGACGGCCGGGAGGCCATTGAAGTTCTCGAATCCCAGGAGGTGCATCTGGTAATTCTGGATCTCATGATGCCCCACATCGATGGTTTCGGGGTTCTCAAGTGGCTTCAGGAGCGGAAGGAATTCGAAGATCTGCCGGTGATCGTGAATTCCGGAAACAGCGATTGGGAGAGCATGCGCACTGCTTTCTCCATGGGAGCCCGGGATTACTTTCTCAAACCCCTTACCCTTCAGCAGATGTCCGTCTTTCTTCCCTTCAAGATCAAGAACGCTCTGGCTCTTTACAAAAACACCCAGGCTCTCAGGCAGCGGGACGAACAGCTTCGGAAAGAGCTGGGCATTGCCCGGGCCTTTCAGCAGACCCTCCTTCCTCCGGCGTATGCCATCAATATCGAAGAAGGCCGTTCTTGTACCTATCGGTACGTGCCCTCGGCGGAGCTCGGGGGGGATTTTTTCGACTATCTCCGGCACGGGCGGGATGCCTGGGGAATTCTCATCGACGTTACGGGACACGGCGTGGGAGCCGCCATGGGGACAGGGATGGCGAAACTTCTCTTTCTGGATGCCCTGGAAAAATCCGCTACCCCCGGAGAAGTCCTCCAGAGCATGAACGATTCTCTCTATACCTATTTCGGAGAGGATTCCCTTCTTTCTTTTACTGCCCTGGTAGGAAAGATGCATGGCCGGGAGCTCTCCCTCGCTTCGGGAGGGCATCCCTGGCCTCTCTACTGGGATGCCGCCAGGGAGGTGCTCTCTCCCCTGCGGATAACGGGTTTTCCCGTGGGTTATTTTCCCGGAAGAACCTACGAAACCCATTCCTACGTCATGAATGCCGGAGATAGTCTTATCCTGGGTTCCGACGGCCTTATCGACCGGTGCGGGGGGCTTGAGGAATGGTGCGAGAAGGTTCGTTCCCTTCTCTCTCCCGAAGAGCTGCGCACCTTGGAGGTTCGGGAAATTCTCGGTATTCTCTGCGATGCCTTGCTGCCCGGAGGAAACGGAGAGTTTCAAGATCGGGACGATGCCACGCTGGCGATCATCCACTGGCTCCGGGAGAATGAAAAACTCTGACCCCGGATTGATGCGCATCGGAAAGTTCATGGAGGAGACTGAACGAAGAGCCTCGGGAAAGCCCCGAGGCTCTTCGTTCAGTCCAGGGTGCGCCGGAAACGAAGAAGGCTTATCCCCAGGAAAAGGACGGAGAGTATCGCAAGAGCATGAATTTCGGGAATCAGGAATGCCGCGGGGGATCCCTTGAGAAGAATGCTTCTCGCCACCTGTAAAAAATAGGTGAGGGGAAGTATGCGGCTTAGCTCGAAGAATATCCGGGGCATGGCTTCCCGGGGGAACATGAACCCCGAAAGAAGAATACTCGGGAGCAGGGCGAAAAAGGAAAGTTGCATGGCCTGCATCTGGGTTCGAGAGACGCTGGAGATGAGGATTCCCATGGCGAGGCTTGCCAGAATAAAAAGAAACGTAATGAGATAGAGAGCTCCCAGACTTCCCCGCAAGGGTACTCCGAAGACGAAATAGCCAATTCCCAGCCCCAGGGTAAGTTGTACGTATCCCACGGCGATGTAGGGAATGATCTTTCCCAGGAGAAACTCCCAGCTTCTCATGGGAGTTACCACGAGCTGCTCCAGGGTTCCCCGCTCCCGTTCCCGTACGATGGCCACCGAGGTGAGCAGAATCATGGTCATGGTGAGAACCACTCCCAGGACTCCCGGCACCATGTAGTAGGGGGAGACGAAATCCGGGTTGTACCAGGCTCGGATGCGTATCTCGTAGCCCCCCGCATGCTGTCCTGGATAGCCTTTTTCGAAGTGTTTCCGGGACTCCACCAGTCCCAGCATGCTGGCGGCGCTGATGGCGGAGGCGGAGGACATGGAGTCCGAGGCGTCCACCAACACCTGTACCGGGGCGGGTTCTCCCCGCTCCAGGACTTCCGCGAAATCCGGAGGAAAGACGATCCCCACCTTGCAGATCCCGCTCTGGATAGCTCGGTCCACCTCTTCGAAGCTTGCCGCCCGGCGGGTAAAGTCGAAATATTGGGTGGCCTCGAAGGCGTCCCGAAGTTCCCGGCTCTGGGCGGTTCGGGACTGATCGAAGAGGATGGTGCTCAGATGCTTTACGTCGGTATTGATGGCGAAACCGAAAATCAGGAGCTGTCCCACGGGGATCATCACCATAATGGCCAGGGTGATACGGTCTCGCTTCATCTGGAGAAATTCCTTGATCAACAGCGCCCGGAGGCGTTTCATGAGGCATGCTCCTTCCTTCCCCGGCGGACCAGGGAGACGAAAACATCTTCCAGGGTGGGTGATACGGGGCGCATGCCGAGCTTTCGGAGATCTTCCGGCAGACCCTGGGGAGCGAGGACGAGAAGGGATTGCCCCGAAACGTAGCAATCCTCCAGATCCTCCTCTGGGCGGCGTCGCAGATCTTCCAGAAGATCCATGGGGTTGTCCCGTTCCACTCCGTAGAGCTTTCCCCGAAGGGTTTTTTTCAGATCCTCGGGAGATCCCGAAGCCAGCAGAACCCCCTCGAAGATGAACCCCAGCGCTTCGCAGCGCTCCGCTTCGTCCATGAAGTGCGTGGTTACCAGCACCGTAGTGCCCCCGGCGGCAAGATCGTAGATGATATCCCAGAAATGTCGCCGGGAGAGGGGGTCCACTCCGCTGGTGGGTTCGTCCAGAAAGAGCAGCTCCGGCCCGTGGAGCAGGGCGCACCCCAGGGCGAGGCGCTGCCGCATCCCTGCCGAAAGCGTGGCGGTGAGATCCTTTTTCCGCCGGGTCAGCCGGGCAAGTTCCAGCATGGCCTGCATGCGCTCCTTCCGGTAATTTCCCGCCAGACCGTACATCCCCGTATAAAAGGCGAGGTTTTCCTCCACCGTAAGATCTCCGTAGAGGCTGAACTTCTGGGACATGTAGCCGATCTTATGCCGGAGGGCGTGGCGCTCTCTGTGCAGATCCAGCCCGAGCACACGTCCCTCTCCCTCGGTGGGGGGAAGAATGCCGCAGATCATGCGTATGGTGGTGCTCTTTCCCGAGCCATTGGGGCCCAGAAAACCGTAGATCTGTCCCGGTTCCACCCGGAGGCTGAGATTTTTTACCGCGCCGAAGCTGCCGAAATATTTGGTGAGGTTCCGAACTTCCAGGGCGGGGTTCATGAGGCATTTTCCTTCGGCCAGGCGAGTTCCACGAAAACATCCTCCAGATTTGGGGAAATCTCCTCCAGAAAGTGCTCGGGAGAGCCTTCTTCCTCCAGCAGCCTTGTCAGGGATCCCTGGAGGAGATCCCGATCCGTCACCGCCAAATGCAGGGATTCGCCGAAAATGTTTCCCCACCGGACTCCGGGAAGGGCCGCACATTTTCGATAGAGAGCGGTTTTTTGGGGAACCTTCGGAAAGGTAAGATGCAGAAGGGGATAGGGAAAGGAGCGGCGTATCTCCTTCGGAGTTCCCGAGATGAGAAGCCTTCCCTCGGAAAGGAAGCCCAGGCGGGAACAGAGAGAAGCCTCTTCCATATAGGCGGTGGAAAGGAGTATGGTCATACCTCGGCGGTTGAGTCCGTAGAGAATGCCCCAGAATTCCCGCCTCGATACGGGGTCCACTCCCGTGCTGGGTTCGTCGAGAAGAAGCACTTCGGGTCCATGAATGAGAATTGCTCCGAGAGCGAGCTTCTGTTTCATCCCTCCCGAAAGATGGCCCCCCAGGCGTTTTCGAAAGGGGAGAAGCCCCAGGGTGGATAGAATTTCATGGCGCCCTGCCCGGAGCTCCTTTTCGGGAACCCCGTAGAGCCGTCCGAGAAGGGTAATGTTCTCCTCCACGGTGCACTCTTCGTAAAGGCTGAAATGCTGGGGCATGTATCCCAGGTGCTTCCTGAATTCCTGAAAGCTTCCAAAACCTGGAGTGAGGATCTTTCCACTCTCCGGCAGGAGTACCCCCGCAATCATCCGGAGGAGGGTGGTCTTTCCCGCTCCGTCCGGGCCGAGAAGGCCGAAAAGGTCTCCCTTTTTCAGGCTGAAGGAACAGGCGCGTACCGCCTGAAATGATCCGAAGGATCGGGAAACTTCCTGAACGGCGATCACGGGAGAATCTCCACATCCGCAGGCATGCCGGGTTTGAGGAATTCCTCCGGATTGGGAACCTGGATTTTCACCCGAAAGGAGAGATTGCTCCGTTCCACCTGGCTCAGGCTCTCCCGGGGAGTAAAGGCGGCCTTTCCCGCAATTTCCGAAATATAGCCCGGGAAAAAGTGTTCCGGAAAGGAATCCACCCGTATCCGGGCCTTTTGATGATGCCGGATCTTGCCGAGCTGCACCGAGGGAACGTAAAGGCGCACCCAGCAATCCTGCATATCTCCGATAATTCCCAGAACGCTTCCGGGAGCGACATATTCTCCTTCCTCCACGTTTTTGAAAAGAATCCGTCCTCCCCGGGGGGAGTATATGCGGGTGTCCTTCAAAAGGCTTTCGGTTACGCCTACCGCTGCCTCCAGGGCCTCCACGGTGGCCTCCTGGGCGCGGATCTGTTCTTGCCGGGCTCCCAGCCGGAGGATTTCGAGCCGCTTTTCCAGAGCCTGAACATCGCTTGCCGCGGTATCCAGGGTGGTCTGGAACTCTTCGTTTTTCTGGGGAGAAACGATCTCCTCCTTTTGGAGCTCGGAAAATCGCAGCGCATTCTTTCGGGCCTGTTCGTACCTGGCCAGAGCTCCCTCAAGAAGGGCCCGGACTTCACCGACTTCCTCGGGGCGGGCGCCGAGGCGCATGTCTGCCAGAAGAAATTCTGCCGCTCTCAAGCTTGCCTCCTCCTGAGCCTTTCGGGCCTCCAGATCGGGCCTGTCGATTCGGGCGAGAAGATCTCCCTTCCGCACTAAATCTCCTTCGGAAAAGCGAAGCTCCCCGATATATCCCGAGGTTTTGGAAGCCACGTGTATTTCTCGAACTTCCAGAGTGCCCGTTCCCCGGATAACTTCCGGATTCTCGGCTTGTGAAGCATTGAGGAGCCCGAGGTTTTCCCGAAGGAAACCCCCAATTTTGGAAAAAATATCTTCCCTTGCGGTCCCAAGCCATACCGCTCCCAGAAGAAGGGTGATTCCCGAAACTACGATCAGAAAACGTCGCATCTTCGTTCCATTCCTTCGAAAAAAACCTTCAGCACCGATTCCTCCAGGAGAGCCGCCTGATTCGCAAGATCCGGAAGAATCGAGCGTACCAGGGAGGCCTGGAGGAAATAGAAATTCACCATGGAGGCCACAAAATAGGCCCCCAGATGCGTTGAAATGTCCCGGCGAAACTCTCCCGCATTCTGGCCATCTTGAAGGGCCTGCCGTATCCCCTGGGCCATGCGGCTTATTCCGGGAAGCACCGTTTCCCGGAGAGAGGAGGAGGGATGCTGGATTTCCTGAAGAAGGATCTTGGCACAGTGGGGATTGGTTTTATGCAGATAAATAATTCCCCTTACGTAGCATGTGATTCGCTGCCGGGGAGAGAGAAGGGGATCGTGAAGATTATGGGTGTGTTCCTCGATAAGATTCATGGCATGGCGCAGAATTTCCCCATAAAGCTCCTCCTTGCCTCCGAAGTAATAGGAGATCATGGCGGCATTGACTCCCGCACTTTTCGTGATCTCCCGAACGGAAACGCCGAAAAGTCCCTTGAGGGCGAAAAGCTTTTGTGCTTCCTCGATAAGCCTGGATCGAGCGGAAGATTCTTCGGTCATTTTGCATCTGCCTCCAATCAAACAAACGTTTGATTGAGATTCTAGGCCCTTTCTTTTTTCTGTCAAGGGCTTTTTGAGAGGGAGAGAGAAAAAACCGTGAGATTCTTTCAATCGGTTCCGGGGATATGAAGTGCCATGCGGAGGAGGTTGGCATGGGGAGATTTCCGTTCAATCCGGGGCACTTTCATGCGCAAAACCGCTCTATGGGATAAGAGAAAAGCGCCACTCCGTCCGAGCCCGGTACACCTTCCCGGGTAGGAGGAGCGGGAGGGGCAGCCCCGGTACGAAGGGAGCGTTGGGGTATCCCTGGATTTCCAGAGCCAGGGCGAGACCGGGACTTCCCCGACGCCCTTCCCGAAAGAGCGTATCCGGAGTGAGAAAGCCTCCGGAATAGAATACGCACGCAGGCTGATCCGTGAAGATTTCCATGCACCTGCCGCTTTCAGGGTGTGTCAGAACGACGGCGGGGCTCCTGCTCTTTTCCGGGTCGCTCGGGAGAAAGGGATGATCGTATCCCCTGCCGAGGCGAATCTGAGGATCCTCCTTCCAGGATTGGCAGCCGGGGGATCGGGGAACTCGGAAGTCGAAGGGAGTGCCCTCCACGGATCGAGGAGATTTGGGAAGATGGTTTTCGTCCAGGGGCATGAAACGATCTGCCCGGAGAGTCAGGAGATGATCCTCCGCGGATGGTGAAGAGGGCCCTCCGAGATTGAAATAGCCGTGGAAGGTGGGGCAGAGCAGGATGGGAGCCGTGGCGCGTCCCTCCCAGGAGAGAGAAAGCCCTTTTTCCGAGAGGGCATACATGGCGGATATTTCCAGAGCTCCGGGAAAACCCCAGCTTTTCGGAGGTATCCCAAGAGAGAGAATCACTCCCGTTTCTCGGTCAGTCTGGAAGGTTCGCCCTTTCCAGACTGACCGGGAAAAACCTGAAGATCCGCTGTGCAGGCAGGAGGTGCCGTGGTTGGCTTCCAGCCTATACTGTTCCCCCCAAAGTTCGAAGGATGTCTTTTCGAGTCGTCCCGCCACAGGGCCGCAGAGAAGGCCGCACCAGCAGGAGTCCTCCTCGTATTCCCGGAGGGAGTCGTATCCCAGAAGAACGTCTTCCGCCACGCCCCGGCGATCCGGCACGAGAAGGGAATGGATTCCTCCGCCGAATTCCATGCAGCTCAAGGTGAGAGCCCCTCTGGTCACTCTGTGCAGATGGACCTTTTCTCCCGAGGCGGTGACGCCGAAGAGCCGGGATTCCGGAGGGGGAGATGCTTTCATGGAAATACCTCCTGACACGATTTTTCCGTACATGGGGGATGAGGAAAATTTTTGCGGCTCGAAACTTCCGGCATGAGAAATTTTTTGCCTCGGAAGCATTTCTTTCTTTTTTTTCGAGAAGGAACTGGTATGATAGAAGCTCGATTGTGTGTCAATTCTCGAAAGCTTTTTTGCGGAGTATGGGTTTTTCATGGTGCATTATACGAGTTTCCCTGAAGAAATCCCATGCCGTTTCAAGAGAGAGAACAAAGAGTGAGAGAGATTTCGGGTGTTTGAGAGAAAGGGTGAAAGTGTGATACGATTTACGGAAAAGAGTGCTGTAATAAAATCAAGAGTTTTCACAAGGGATTTTTTAGTGAAAAAATGTTGTTTTCTCGGGATCTGCCTTCTGTTTCTTCTATGCTCGCCGAACCTTCCCGGCTTTGCTTCGGAGCACTCCATCGCCGCCATTCAAGAACGGGGAGTTCTCCGGGTAGCTTTGGAGAATGACGATTGGGCCTATTTTCTCCGGTGGAACGAGGGCACTCCTTCGGGGTTTTGCGTGGACCTCGCCAGGGAGGTGGCGGAGGCGCTGGGAGTTTCCCCGGTCTTTCTTCCCGTTTCCTGGGGAGAGGGGGAAAGCATTGCGAGCATTCTCGGGGGCTCTCCCTGGGGAACCTCCTTCGATATGATCGCCTCGGCGGTTACGGTAACTCCGGAGCGGAGCACCCGGGTCCACTTTTCCGAACCCTATGCCTTCGTGGGGCAGATGGTGCTCTTCCATGGAGGAAATGCACAAATTCTTTCCCTCGAATCTTTCAAGGGGAGGCGTGTGGGCTTTCCCCAAGACACCACCAGCGAACCCGCCGCCCGGAGCCTTCCCTCGTCGAATACGCTGGTACCTCTGGAAAACGCTTCCGCCACCTTTCGGGCTTTCGAAGAAGGTCGGGTGGATGTCATGGTTATCGACAGCCCCCTGGCGCTTCTTTTTCTGAAAGACCATTCCGAGACGGAGGTGTTGGACAAGCTTCTTACCCGGGAGATCTACGCTCTGGTACTTCCTCTCTCTTCGGATCCGGAGCTTCAGGATCTTGTGGATCGGGTGGTTCTGGAACAGCGGGAACTTCTGGAAGATCACTGGATTCCCTGAAATATCTTTCCGAATACCCGAACAAGCTGACGCTCTTTATGTACCATGGTGTTGTAGCCACGTAGCAAGAATTTCCGGAATTCCTCGGGAAGATCTTTTTTGGGGGAGTTCCGTATCCAGGGAGGTTCTATGTTGGGTAACCCCGTACCCCTTCGCAGACGTATCCTGTTCCGTTTTCTCCCCATCTATGCAGTTATTGCGCTGGGGCTTGTACTCTACCTTTTTTGGGGAGGCATCACGCTCCAGCGTTGGTTTTCCTCGAGAATAGAGGATCGCACGAACCATTCGGTGATGCGCCTTCTCGACTCCTATGCCAGAACCATCGGAATTCTCCAGTCCCAGTATCAAATGGTGGCCCATACGGTACTCGACGGACTGCAGCGGGTGTTCGTGGCGGATACCTCCGCCACGGACATCCCCAAGATGGAGCTGGACTTTTTCGTGCGCCGCATGGAGAGAAGGCTTTTCCCCCAGGGGCGGGACATCCCCGGAAATGACCGTTTTCTTTCCTCCTTTACTCTGGATGCCCAGGGAAAAATTCGGAATTCCTCTCTTCCCGGAGGGTTGCCCCCGGTTCCCCCCTTGGGAGGCGAGCTCCTTTTCAACGCCCAGAGCGGCGAATTGTTTACCCTTCCCCTTTTCTGGTCTCCCGAAAAACAGGGTTTTTACGAATACGGCTACTGGATCTTTCCGGACCGTACGGTTCTTGGTGTGGCGGTGGCGGTGGATCGGGAAATCCTTTCTCAGGTGGAACGCATGATCGGAGAGCTTCGGGAGCTTCCCTTCGTGGCGGAGGTGCATCTCTACTCTCTCAGCGCCGGAGAGCCCATCTGGGAAGATGGGGTGCGCATGGAGCAATCCCTTCTCGCCCGCATACAGCGAAACGTGGCGGAGGATTCCATGCTCCTTCTCCGGGAAGAGGGCGTTCGGGGAGGAAGCCTCTACTCTCTCTGGCAAGCTCCCAGGGAGGAGGGCATTCCTCTGGAGGACGACGCCGTGGTGGTGCAGATACGCATGGATTTCTCCTTCCTCATGGATGTGCTCTACCGGGGCATATGGGGAGGTATTCTTCTTCTGGTGGTTGGAACCTCCTGGATGCTCTGGAGTGTCTCCCGGACGTCCCTGGAAATTGTGCATCCCTTTCACGTGCTCATGAAAGGAATGGACGATTTCATGGCGGATCCCACTTCCTTCGCCCTCGCGGAGCCCCTGGAGGAGGATGCGCCTCTGGAAGTGGAGGAGCTTTCTCGATCCTTCCAGAACATGGGACGGGAGATCGCCGCGGGCATGGAGGAGCTCAAGGCCATGAACGAGGAGCTGGAAGAACTTTACATGAGCCGGGAGAAGCTTGCGGGAAGGCTGGAGCATGTCATTTCGCTGGCGGTTTCTCTGAGTGCCGCAAGAAATATGGGGCGAGAACGGTACATGAACCGCATCCTCGCGCTGGCCGTGGACATGTTGCCAGGAACGAACACGGGAATCGTGGGAGTTCTCGAGGGAGACGAGGTGCGCATCCTTTCGGGAGTGGGAGTAGATGTGAGGCTTCTGGCGAACCTTCCGCTCAAATCGGAACATGTGGTTTTCCGGGGTGCCACGGTCTCCTTTGCCCTCATGATGGACCGGTGGCCCGAGGAACTTCGGGAGGCCTTCTCCCGCATTTGTCCGGATATCTCCGAGGGGCTCATGGTGAACCTTCGGGCGGGGGGCCGGGTTCTCGGGTTTCTGGTGGTGGCTCGGGGAGAGGAGGACGACGAACGCTTCTCCTCGGATGCGGGAAGAATTATGGACGCCTTGGGGAGCTTGGCATCGGGCTTTTTGGGAATGCAGCAGCTCTTTGCCATGCGCAGCCGTTTCCAGGAGGATCTTCTTCGATCCATCATCTCTATTCTCGAAATGTATGATGCCTATACCAGCGGCCATTCGGAGAACGTGGCCCGGCTATCCCGCCGGGTGGCTCAGGCCATGGGGCTCACTCCGGAGCAGGTGGAACAGACTTACTGGGCGGGATTCGTGCACGATGTGGGAAAGCTTCTCATTCCCACGGAGGTGCTTAACAAGATCGAGCCTCTTACTCCGGAGGAGCGGAGCATCATTCAGACTCACCCCTCCAAGGGGCGGGAAGTGCTCTCCCACTCCTCGGAGCTTCGGGAGATCGCCACGGTGGTGGAGCATCATCACGAGCGTTGGGATGGCCGGGGATATCCTGCGGGGCTTGCAGGGAGGGAGATTCCCCTGCTCAGCAGAATTCTCTCGGTGGCGGACGCCTACGATGCCATGACCAGCGATCGGGCGTACCGGAAGGGCATCTCCTCCGAGGAGGCCCGGCAGGAATTGCGCAGGCACGAGGGTACCCAGTTCGATCCTCAGGTGGTGGCGGCCTTTCTTGCCTTGAAGGAGGAGGAGTTCGTTCCTCCCGAGGAGGATCCGAAAACCTCCTGGCGGGACGGAAGCGTTTGGGATCAGGAATAGAAACGGATTCTAGCCCTGGAGATTGGAAGGGGCGCTTTGGGAAGCTTCCAGCTCCTGGTCCAGAATCTTCCCGGTAACCATGAAGTAGCTTCGGCGAGCCATGTTCACCGCCTGATCTCCCATGCGCTCCAGATAGCGGGCGATGAGCACCAGGTTCATGGCCTGCTCCAGGTCCGTTCGGGAGGAGAGCCCTCTTCGAGAGATCAGAAGAAGAACGTCTTCGAAGATCTTGGCGTAGAGATCGTCCACGCGATCGTCCATGGCGTAGATTTCCATGGCGAGACGAGGATCTTCGGTCTCGAAGGATTGCAGGGCGAATCTCGTCATCTCCTGAGCGATTTTACCCATCTTCGGAATGTCCTCCAGGGGTTTCAGAAGGGGTGTATCTCCCAGGAGAATCACCTTTTCCGCGATATTTACCGCCTGATCTCCGGTTCGCTCCAAATCTCCCGCCACCTTGATGAGGGAGATGAGAAAACGCAGGCTATCCCTCACGGGCCTGCGGAGAGCCATGACATGAAGACACTGGCGTTCCAGTTCCAGCTCCAGATTGTCGATCTGAATGTCCTGAAGAATCACCTGATGTGCCGTTTCAGTGTTCCGTTCCTCCAGGGCCTGCATAACGAGATCCAAAGAAAGATCTACTGCCATGCCCATCTCGTGAAGCATTTTGAGAAGGCGTTTTCGGTCTTCCGAAAAGAGAAACTCCTCCGCCGACGGAGTCTGTTCTTTATTCATGAGATTTCTGAATTTCTGGAAAGGAATCTTCACGATCTTCACGCTTCCTTCGTATGGGATATTTGAGGCGAGCTTTCCCGGAGAAAGGAATCCATCTCTCCCATGGAGCACCTCTGGACGAGGCAAAAACAGCGTTGCACCACGGAACGTATTGTATGGAGAAGCTCCCAGAGGCGGAGGTTTTCCGGAGTATGAAAAAGCCCCCGGGTGGTTTCCAGGGTGGCCTGGAGTTTTTCCAGAGCATCCGCGAGTTTTCGGTATCCTTCGAGAAATCCCTTGGTAGGTCTGGAATCTCCCAGAGCGAAGGAGCCGAAACTTTCGTTCAGAAGCAGGAGAAACCGCTGTTCGATCTCTTCCCACTCCTCTCCCGGAGGAGTGCCCGTTTTTCGGGAAAGCTCTTTCCAGCTCCGGTATTGGGGGAGGAAGTTTCGGAGTACCAGATAATGCAGCTCCCTCATACATCCCAGACTGTGGGCGAGACAGGCGTATTCCCCCGGGGTTTCGGAGTTCTCCTCCACGGGAGGAGGAAGAGCCAGAAGATACTCCGTGCAGCTTTCCACGAGCTCCTCGGCTCCCCGGCTGATTCGGGAGAGCCGTTCAGAAGCCCAGGGAGTTCGAAGGGTTCGGAAAACACACTCTTCCACGAGGTTTGCCGTACGTATCATCTCTTTGGAGAGGAGCGAAAGGGCGAGGTTCGTAAAAGGAGGCGGGGGCGACTCCAGGTAGAGAGGTTCCCCCGGATCTTCCCTGCCGAAAAGGCGTGCCAGAAGAGCTCCTCCCCGGGCGAGGATCTTTGCGAAGGGGAGCAGAAGGAAAGCGTTGCCCCAGATGAGAACGCTCTGGATGAAGGCCACGCATCCTTCGGTGCTGGTGAAGAGGGAGGCCCCCCAGGCGGGGAGAATTCCGTAAAGGGGAAGCAGCAGCAGCACCCCCGCCAGCTTGTAGAGAAAGCTACTCCATGCGAGGGCCCGGGCATGTTTTTTGGTGCCCATTCCCGCGAAGAGCACCATCACGGAGGTGCCCACGTGGGATCCGAGAACGAGGAAGAATACCGCCTCCAGAGGCAGGAGCCCCGAGGATACCAGGGCCATGGAAAGCCCGATTACGGGAACGCTGCTCTGAAGAACCGCAGTAATGCCGAAGGCGGTGATTGCAGAAAGAAAGGGGCTCTTTCCCAGGGCGAGAAGGAGCGAGCTCAGGGAGGGAGAGGTGCTCAAAGGCAGCACTCCCTGTTGGATGAAGAGCATTCCCGTAAGAATGAGAGAAATTCCCAGCCCCAGGGCACCCCATTTCTGGAGAGAGTGCCGGGAGCTTCGCAGCAGGAAGGCGCTTATCCCTACTCCCAGGGGAGCCCACTGAACCACGTTCAGTGCCAGGATGAAGGTGACGAAGGTGGTCCCCACGCTGGCCCCGATCATGACGATAATGGCGCTTTCCAGGGATAGAAGCCCCGCGCTTACCAGCCCCACCGCGAAGGAGGTGGCGGCGGTGCTGCTCTGGGCGAGGGCGGAGAAGAACGCTCCGATAAAAAAGGAGAACCCCCGGTGCTGCAGGAAGGATCCCAGAAGGGTGTCCGTTCGTTTTCCGAGAACCCTTCGAAAGGCCTCGGTGCCGTAGGTGAGACCGTGAAGAAAAAGCCCTATTCCTCCCAGGAGAAGAAAGAGCGAGGAGAGAGAACTATCCATAGGGGTACCTCCTTTCGAAGATTTTTCGTATCTCCCGGAACGGCATGGCAAGGTGTCGGAGAAAGTATCCGGGCGCCGATCCGGGGCAGGAAAAGCCTAGACTATCACATATCGGAGCTGTGTGCCCTGAAAAACATGATAAAATATACCCTGAATACAGAAGCGATATAGGGGAAAAAAGAACTACCTGCTCTTCATAAGGAGGATGTCCATGGAAGCGTTCCGTTTTTTTTCGCGTTCCCTTTTTTGGGGGGCCATGCTCGTCGTTTTCCTCTGGGGATCCCCTGGAAAAGCCTCGGAGAATTTGTCTTCCATTCTTCGGGGGGGAGAGCTTCGGGTGGCTATAGAGGCCCAGGATTGGGGGTTTTTTCACTTCCGGAGCGGGGATAGTTTCGAAGGATTGGAAGTGGATCTTGGAAAGGTCGTGGCGGAGGCTCTGGGGGTTTCCTGCGTCATGGTTCCTCTTCCCTGGGGAGAGGGCGAAGAGGGGAGTATTACGGGAATTCTCGAAAAGGGGCTCTGGCCCGGCGATGTGCATATGGGCCTTGCGGGGGTGGCGGTTACCGAAGAGCGCATGAAACGTGTGCTTTTTTCGGACTCCTACTTTACCGCGGGCCAGGCGGTGCTTCTTCCCCAGGGAAGCGGCATCTCCTCTCCCAGCCAGATGCAGGGCATGGTGGTGGCTTTCCAGTCCGGCACCACCAGCGCCGCAGCGGCGGCAAAGATTCCGAACATCCAGCCCCTTCTTTTCACCACGTGGCCCGAGGCATTTCAGGCCCTGCTGCAAGGAGATGCCCAGGCGGCTATCGTGGACAGCCCCCTGGCATTCCAGGTTATGAAAGAGTACGAAAACTACACCATTCTCGATGTGCTTCTCACTCGGGAATATTATGCGGCCTTTTTTTCTCAGAACGCGGACCCTCTTTTCATCGAGAGGGTGAACGAAGTTATTCGAGAGAAGGCCTGGGAGCTTCGGGACCGATGGCTGCCCTATCGGTAAAATGCCTCTGGCCCCGGAGCCCTCGAGACAAAGGAGCCTTTGAAGGAGCGAAAAACGTGGCTGAAGATATGGAGGAGAAAATTTCGGAAAATCTCCGGGATGAACGAACGAGAGCCGTAAAGGGACAGGAACTCCTGCTGCAATACCTTGTGGAGGTGGACAAGGCAAAGACAAAGGAAGAAGCCTGTTCTCTGGCGGCGGAAATCATCGCGGAGAAGACGGGTTTTTCTCGTCCCGCGGTGTATCTCTGGAATTCTCGGGAGGAGTATCTCGAACTCGCAGGATTTGCCAATCACGATCCTTCGGTGCAGCATATCCGAGCCTGCGAGGGGATTTGCGGACGCTCTTACCGGACAGGACAGGTCCAGGTAGTGAACGACGTTACCCAGGATACGGACTATTTTCCCGATATGGCTGACACCAAGGCGGAACTTTCGGTTCCCATCGTGTGGCATGGCCGCATTTTCGGTGTGCTCGACGTGGAGGCGGCGGAGGCAAATTGCTTCGACGAAGGGGACGTACGTTTCAGCACTCTCCTGGTAGGCATTCTGGCATCGGTGCTTTCCCACATAGATGGAGAGATGGAGCTTCAGGAGAGCCTCGAACGAAGCCGGGCGAACCGACGTAACCTTACCCTGGCTCAGCAGGCGCTGAACCGTTCCCTGGAGACCCTTTTGGAAAGCAAACGCGAGGTGGAGGCCTACTCCCAATTCAAACAGATCCTCCTGGATGCCTCGAGCGAGCTTTTTCAGTGTAAAACCTCGGATGCCCTCTACGAAGTGGCGGGAAGCGTTCTCCGGGAGCGTTTCGGCTACCAGCGTTCCTTCATCTTCGGACGGTATCGCCGTTCCATGCCCATGACATCCGTTTTCGCCCACGGAGGAGCCGCTATTTCCCAGGCGGAGGAACAGGAGTACGTGTCCCGAAGAAAGGGCATCATCGGCAGGGTTACTGAGACTCTTGAACCCTATATCTGCAACGATACCTCCAGGGATCCCTATTTTCGTCCCGATGTTTTCGGTACCCTCTCGGAAATCGCCTTTCCCATCGCCCATGAGAATTTCCTCTGGGGAGTGCTGGTGGTGATCTCCAAGGAGATCGATGCCTTTTCCGTGCGGGATGCGGAAATTCTCACCATTCTCACGAATTCCATGGCCCTGGTGCTGGAGAATATCGCCAACGTGCAGATGCTTCAGCGGGAGCTCCAGGGCATGCGGTTTCTTCACGACATGGCGAATGCCCTTTCGGGGGAGCGGGACAACGTGGAAATTTCTCGAAAGACCGTATCCCTTCTTACGAACCGTTTCCCGGATACCTCCATCTACATATGGCTCAAGACCGAAGAAGAGTGCCGCATGGTGGCCTCTTCGGTGTTTTCTTCCGAAGAGCTTCCCCGGAGGAGCAGAGAGATCCTCCGGCAAGGGCGCGGGCTTGCGCTTCGGGCTTTGGAGAAGGGAGTGGTGGTGAACACGCCGGATGTGCGGCAGAGCCCTGACTATGCCAAGGTGGATCCCTCCACTCTTTCGGAGCTTGACGTGCCCATTTGCCATCAGGGAGAGCCTCTGGGCGTTATGGCTCTGGAGCGCAGCAGACTCGGAGCGTTTACCCCCGAGGACGAGGATCTTTTTCACGTGCTCTCCCGGCACCTGGGAGCTCTTTTTTCGGTAAACCGGCTTCTGGACGTGGAGGAGGAGAAAGCCCGCCGGGATGGCCTTACGGGAATCTGGAACCGACGCTTTCTCATTCAGCATTTTCAGGAGACCGTAGAGCCTCTGGCGGCTCGGGGAGAGCCCTGCTGCGTGGTCATGGTGGACATGTGGAAGTTCAAAAACATTAACGACACCTACGGCCATGGAGTGGGAGACGAGGTGCTCATTAAATCCGCCCGAGCCATGTCCTCAGCGGTGGGGAGCCGGGGCGTGGTGGGACGTTACGGGGGAGACGAATTTCTCGTGGTGCTTACGGGGGTATCCTCCGCCAAGGTTCGCCAGATCATCCGGGAGCTGGAAAAATCCGTGGAATCCCTGGAATTTTCCGTTCCCGCTCTTCGGGCGTATGCCAACTTCGGCATCGCCTTTTTCGGAGAGGATGGGGACACCAGTGACGATGTGCTGGCCGTGGCGGATAAGCGCATGTACGAAAGTAAAAGAAAAAACCTCGGAGAAGCCTGAAAAAAATTGATTTTCCCGGAGGAGAACGCATGTTTCTCTTCTTTGGGAATACCTTTGTGTGTAGAGGCAGATCCAGAAAATACGCCGTGGAAATAATCGGGGAATGTTCTTTTTTGTACGCCGGGGGAGAACGCTTTCAGGGGTGCCGGAGCACCCCTTTTGTCGTTTATTAAGGAGAGATTTTCATGATCTGTGGTTTTTTTGACGGAGCTTCCCGGGGAAATCCCGGAGAGGCGGGAGCGGGGGCTCTTCTCAAGGATGAAGCCGGGGCTATTGTTTGGGAAGACTGTCTTTATCTCGGAAGTCGTACCAATAACGAGGCAGAATACGAAGGACTTCTTCTTCTGCTTCGGGAAATTTCCCGACGGGATGTGCAGGGGGTGCATATTTTCGGGGACAGCAAGCTGGTGATTTCCCAGATGAAGGGGGAGTGGAAGGTGCGGCAGCCCCATTTACAGCTTCTCTGGAAGGAGGCCCGGGAGCTCGCCCGGGGGCGGAATCTTCAATATTCCTGGATTCCCCGGGAGCGGAACTCTCAGGCGGATGCTCTTTCGAACCGGGCTCTGGATGAGCCTCAAGGCTTTGAAAACCTTCAAAAAACCGACCATGGGGAGAATGCTGCCATGCCTCTTCCCGAGGGTTTTCTGGAGGTGAGGGGCTCCGAGAAAGGGGTTTCCGGGGAGAAAATCTCTCCCGTTGCTTCCCCCAAAGGAAAGGAGCCCGTGCTCTTCACCAAGGTGGGAGAACATATCTACCTTGCCCGGGGAGGCGAGGAATATGCGGTGGATCTTCTTCACGGAGCCTGTACATGCCCGGGATTTCAGTTTCGGAAAAAGTGCCGGCACCTGGAGGAAGCACAAAAACAGTTCGGTGGAGGTGATAGCACATGATGTGCCGCGATGCTCTGGATTGGCTGCGCATAACCGTGATCGCCGAGGATACGGTGCCTCTGGACAGCCCGCTCCTGGGACAGCACGGCCTGGCGGTCTGGGTGGAGGCCCCTCGAGGAAAGGACGTTTTCCGGGTTCTCTTTGATGTGGGGCAGCATACCCATGCCCTGTGGCACAACTTCGACTGCCTCCGTATCGATCCCTCCCAGGCGGATGCCCTTCTTCTTTCCCACTGCCACTACGATCATACCCGGGGAGCTGCGGAGGTGCTTCGAAGAATCGGCAAAAAAAACCTTCCCCTGGTAGCGCACCCGGATATTTTCCGCCCCCATTTCGAAATGTCCCCCTCCCTTCTCTCCATAGGCATGGACTCCGGGGATTCCCGGGAAGCCCTGGAAGACGCCGGAGCGGCCCTGATCCTTTCCAGGGATCCCATCTCCTTTCTTCCGGGTCTCATGACCACCGGAGAAGTTCCCCGCCGCAGCTCCTACGAAAAAACTCCCCCCACCTTCCGGACCCTTCGGGAGGGTGTCCTGGAGCGAGATCTAATGATGGACGATCTTTCCCTGGTGGCTTCCGTGAAGGGAAGGGGACTGGTGCTTCTTACGGGATGCGCTCATGCGGGGATCGTCAACATCGTCTCCCACGGCATGGAGCTTTTTCCGGGGGTTCCCCTGGAGGGGATTATGGGAGGATTACACCTTGCGGAGGCGGAGGAGGACGTGCTGGAGAAAACCCTGGAAGACCTGAAAAAGCTCGCTCTCCGATGGGTGGCTCCGGGGCACTGTACCGGAAGGAGGGGTGTTTTCGGGTTCTTCCAGCATTTTCGTGAAGGACTTCGTTCCTTTACTTCCGGAAGTAGAATCCTTATTTCTGCGGAGGGGGTGGAGATAGCATGAGGCGTTTTCTTTTCGCTGCGATTCTCGGGGCGCTTTTTCTCACAGCTTCCGGGAGCGGGGTTTGGGGGAAATCCCATGCTTCTCCCGGAGTGCTCTATACGCCCCGGGGGCCCTCTCTCTTTCCGGTGATTTCCCTGCGGCAGCAGATGATACACGGCCCCCGGATCGTTTTCTGGAATACTCCGGAAGAGATCACGGCCCTCCTACTTTCCGGGGAGGCGGAGTGCGCCCTTCTTCCGGTAACCCTTGGAGCGGCTATTCATCAACGGGGGCTGCCTATGGTGCTGCTCGGAGTGATTCAATGGGACCTCTTCTCGCTTCTCGTTCCTTCGGGAGAGTCCTTTGCCTCTTTGAAAGACCTGGGGGAGGGGCCTCTCTACCTTCCCTTCGGCCGGGGAACCACCGCGGATGTGCTGGTGCGCTCCTCTCTGAGGAAGGTGGGGATAGTGCCGGATGTGTCTCTGCGCCTTCTCTACGCCCCTCCCCAGGAGATCGCGGCGCTTCTCGGAGCGGGAAAGGCCCGGTATGCGGTGCTTCCGGAGCCCTTCGCCTCCCTGGCTCTCTCGAAAGCCCGGGTGGAGCGGGGTTTGCCCCTTCGCCGGCTCTGGCAGGATGAGATGGGAGAGAGGTATCATCTTCCCGTGACGGGACTTTTCGTCTCCCGAAAGAGCTTCGACGCAAAACCCGATTTTTTCCGGGATCTGGAGCGCCAGTACCTCCTCTCCCTCAAGTGGGGGGAATCCCATTTTGCCCAGGCGGTGGATTTTCTTCGCCAGGATTTTCCGTTTCCCCAGGAGGTTCTGGAAGCGGCTTTGAGGGAGTGCGATTTCACCTATCGACCTGGATCTTCCGTATGCAAGGAACTGCGGATTTTTTACGAGTACCTTTGTGAAAGGGCTCTCGAATCCTGCGGCGGGGTTCCTGAGAAGGATTTCTTTTATCCATGAGCCGGGGATTTTTGCTCGGAGGAGGGGCGGTGCTCCTGGGGTGGGAGATCGTGGCCCGAGTGCTTCGGGTACCCCTGATTCTTCCTTCTCTCCTGGAAACGGGAAGCCGCCTCCTGGAGTATCTCCAAACGCCCCTCTTTTGGTTCGCCCTGGCCCGGTCCGCCGGAGAGGTGGGGCTGGTGCTCCTTCTGGTGCTTTTCCTGGGCCTTCCCCTGGGGGTGCTCTTCGGAGTGCGTCCGGGAGTCTTCGCCTTCTGCCGGCCTCTTTTAGGGATAGTGCAGGCGGTGCCCGTCATTTCATGGCTGGGGGTGGTGATTTTTTCCCTCGGCATAGGCTGGCGGGGCCCCGTATTTATCTCCACCCTTTCTCTTCTTCCCATGGCGATTCTCACCACCGCTTCGGGGGTGCGGAGTCTGGACGGAACGCTTCTTGAAATGGCCCGGGTCTACCGGGTTCCCCGGATACGGCGGATGCGCTGGATCTACGGCGGAGCTCTCCTCCCCTTCGGGGAGGCGGTGATGGAGGTGGCCCTGGGGAATGCCTGGAAGGTGGTGCTGGTGACGGAGTACCTCTGCGGCGATGCGGGGCTCGGAGTGCTTCTCGCCTGGGCCCGGCAGGGAGTGGATACTCCGGGAATCTATGCTCTTTCCGGAGTGGCGGTGTTTCTGGGAATCTTTTCGGAGCGCCTTTTCCGAGGCCTCGGAAGGCTTTTCCGACTCTCCCGGGGAGGACGTCCGTGTCTTCCCTGATCCGGGTTGCGAATCTGGGAGTACGTTTCGGAGAGCACCGGGTACTGGAGGGTTGGAGCATGAAGATTCATTTCGGCGAGCGGGTGGTGCTCCTGGGGGAGTCCGGATGCGGCAAGACCACCTTTCTCAAGATTCTCGGGGGACTTCAGAAGCCTTCCGAAGGAGATGTTACGGGTATGCCTTCCAGGGTGGGCTTCGTCTTTCAGGAATCCCGGCTCATTCCCTGGGCTACGGTGGAGAAGAATCTGCGTTTCGCAAATCCCCTCTGCTCCGTGGAGGATCTCCTGGAGCGGGTGCATCTTTCGGGGTGGGAGCATGCCTATCCCCGGGAGCTCAGCGGAGGAATGCAGCAGCGGGTGAATCTGGCCCGGGCCCTCGGAGTGGAGCCGGAGCTGCTGCTTTTGGACGAGGCTTTCGGCTCCCTGGATCTCCGGCACAAGTTCTCCATCATGCACGATCTTCTGGAGTTCTGGAAGCGCCGACGCTGTACCATCCTCATGGTAACCCACGATATCACCGAGGCCCTCTGCCTGGGGGACCGGATACTTTTTCTTCGGGGGTCTCCCTCCCGTATCGCCGGAGAGATGGAGGTGGGGCTTTCCCCGGACCGGTCTCCCTGGTCCCCGGACTTTCTGGAGCGCCGGGGGGCCATTATCCGCCGTCTTTTGGACTCTTCGGAAGATCAGGAATCGAAATCCAGGGATTGCAGAAAGAGCTCCTGAAACCGGGAGGAGTTCTCGAGAGAACAGTGCTCCACCCGGTTTTTCAGGGCGGCAATCTCATCCCATGCCCCGGCCCCTCCGAGAAGAACCAGAGCGCCTCCTCGGGCGGCGGCGTTTCCCAGGGGGATAATCCGGTTTGCCGCCCTCCGGGGAAAGAGCCCCGTTTCCAGGGCCGCCTCCTTCCGGATAAAGGTGCCCAGGGTTCCCGCCAGGAGCACCTCCTCCAGATCCTCCCAGGTCAGTTCCGCCCTTTCCAGAAGCAGTTCCATCCCCCCCCGAAGGGCTCCCTTGGCGAGCTGAAGTTCCCGGATGTCCTGCTGGGTAAGCTCCAGGGGCTCTCCCTCCCGGGAAAGGCCGAACCGAAAGCTCCGCCCCCGGAAAGACTCCCGCAGTCCCTCCCGTAAAGCCGGGTGCAGGGTCTCCTCCGGCGAGGCGAGGCGTCCCCGGCGATCCATGCCCCGCCCTTTCAGCAAGACCTCCAGAAGATCCAGCAGGCCGGAACCGCAGATCCCCAGGGGAGGAAGATCCTCCAGGGTTTGCAGGGCCATCCGGCTCCCCCGGATCCGCACTCCCGAAACGGCTCCTCCCCGGGCGCCGGTGCCGCAGGATATTTTGCCCCCTTCAAAGGCGGGCCCCGCGGCGGCAGAAGCTCCGAGAATCCGGTTTTCCCAGAGAAGGCCCATTTCGCCGTTGGTGCCGAGATCTATCACAAGCCGGGGTTTTCGGGAAGGGCGGTCTTTCAGAGAGTAGAGAACGCCCAGAAAGTCTCCTCCCAGAAAACCCTCCACCAGAGGAAGGCACCGCAGCCGGGCCGCCGGGAGAAGGCGCCCTGCCAGGGGGCCTCCGGGGGATTCCTCCAAACCCTCCCGGAGAAGGGGGGTAAAGGGGGGCTTCAGAAGAGAAGCCGGGGGGAGCCCCAGAAAGAGGTGGTGCATGCCGCTGTTTCCCAGGCAGAGAAGTTCCACGCAGCGTTCCCGGGGGATTTCCCGCTTCCGGAGTATTTCCAGGAGAAGTTTCCGCACGCTCTCCACAAGCATCTCCTGGAGGGCTCCCTTCGTTTCCTCGGATTCCTCCGCCAGGGCAAGCCGGGTAAGGAGGTCCGCCCCACGGGATGCCTGGGGATTTGGAGCGAAGCCGAAGCCTTGGAGGGTTCCCTTCCGAAGGTGATAGAGAAAGCAGCCCAGGGTGGTGGTTCCCAGATCGAGGACGGCTCCGTAGAGATCCGGCGGAGTCTTTCCGGAAAAAGCATCTGTCGATGTTTCCGCCGGGTATGTTTGTGGAGTGAACTCCGGAAGATTGTCCGGAAGTCCCTTGGTGCCCTTTTGCGGCAAAGGGGGTTCCAGCCATACCGTACCGTTTCCGAGAATTGTACAGCGACAGGCCAGGCGGAATCCCCTGGCGAGAAGCTCCTCCCCCAGAAAACGGGACTCTTCGGAATCCGGAGGAGAAAAGGCTCCCTGGACCCGAACCCGGCATTTGCCGCAGAGTCCCTTTCCTCCGCAGGGAGTGGCAAGGGGAAATCCCCGACTCTGCAGAATCCGGGCCAGGAGATCCCCCTTTCGGGCCGGCACCTCCCGGCAGCTTTGTTCGCAGTGAACCCGCAGAAGAGGGCTCCTCGATGTGGTCATTCTTTCACGCCTCCCAGGTATTTCCTCCCCGGAAAAGTCTCGTCTTTCGGGGAAACATGCCGTGCTATACTTTTTTCCGGAGAGTTACCGAAAAGGATAACCCTTTTCGGAGATGCCGCATAGTTCGAAAGGAATCTCATGCCCATAGAAGAGCTGTCATGTCCGGACATTTCCCGGGAGCTTCTCCGGAGGCTCGGAGGATCTCCCGGGCCATTTCTCGAAGAAACCGCCCGAAAAATGGCCCGCCTTGCCCGTGCTCTGGGAGAACCCCGGTTTTCCTGGAAACTTTACCATCTTTCTCCGGCAGGAGAAAATCAGGATACGGTGATTCTTCTCCGCCGGGGAGAACCTCGGGGGGAGCTGCATCTCGGAGAGGGGGTAAGGTATCTTCGGGAGGCTTCCCGAGGTTTCGTGGGGATATGCACCCTGGGGCCCTTTCTGGAAGCCGAAGCGGAGCGCATCCAGGAGAAGGAGAAACTTCTTGATGCCTATCTCCTTACCCTGGGGGGTAACCTTCTCCTGGATGCGGTGAGCCGCAGAGCTCGGGAGAAAGCTCGGGAGATCGGGCAGACGGAGGGGGAGCGTCTCGGCCCCACGCTCCTGCCGGGCTCCCTCCGGGGATGGGCCGTGGAGGAACAGGAGCGACTCCTTTCGCTGGGGGGAGCCGAAAACCTGGGAGTCCGCCGTTCTTCGGGAGGAATGCTTTCTCCCCTTCAATCCCTCTCGTTTCTTATCGGCCTGGGAAACTATCCTCCGGAAACCCCCGAAACTCTCTGCCAAGAGTGCCTCCGAAGAGAAAGCTGTCCCTGGAGAAGGGAGGAGTAGAGTATTTTCCCCGTGCTCTCCCGGAACTTGCCATACCTTTTTTCCGGAGGATCGTCGTACTGTTGCCTTAAAAGAGAAAAAAAGATATCCTATTGCCCGGATCTTTGGAGTGCCGAATTTTAGCGGATTCTCTCTTCTCTCCGGCTTGCCCGGAGAGGTTCATCTCTGAAGAGAATACATAAAGGAGAACGTCATGCACCACGGAAAGATGCGGCTGCTGCGCCGCTGAACACGTGTATCCTGGCCGGTTCGGCCATGGAGTATAGGAACCGCCGCACTTCCGGACGTCTCCCGAGTCTTCTAGGATTCCCTTTCTCATGGAGCGGATCCGCAGTGTGTGCGGATAAATCCATGAGGAGGGGTAGCATGTCTCAAGAGTATCGAAAAATGTGGGAAGATCTCAATCTGGATCTGGATGCCCACGATGCGCTGCTGGGAGTTCTGGGAAAGGTCTATGGAGATATCTATATGGCTCAGAAGGAACGTCCCGGAGGCATGGATTATTTCAACTTCGTCATGACCGAAATTCACGGTCTTCGGATCAAGGAGCTTCTGGAGGAGAAGAAGCAGGGGAGAAAGATCATAGGATCCTATTGCGTCTTCGTTCCCGAAGAACTTGTGCTCGCTGCGGGGGCCACGCTCATCGGTCTCTGTTCCGGGGCGGACTTTGCCACCGAGGCGGTGGAACAGATGCTTCCCCGAAACACCTGTGCTCTCATCAAATCCTCCTTCGGCTTCAAGCTGGGCAAGGCCTGCCCCTATCTCGAAGCGGCGGATATGGTGGTGGGAGAGAACACCTGTGACGGCAAGAAAAAAGCCTATGAAAGCCTCAAAACCCTGGTGAACAACCTCTACGTTATGGATCTGCCCCAGATGAAAACCCCCCAGGGGCGAGAGCTCCTGAAAAGCGAATTCCTCCGCTTCAGGGAGGCCCTGGAAACCTTTACGGGAAAACCTATCACTCCGGCGAATCTCAAACAGGGAATTCTCACGGTCAACGCCAAGCGCAGAGCTCTCCACCGTCTTTCCTCGCTCCGCAGGGCGAACCCCGCTCCCATATCGGGCCTGGACGCACTCCTGGCAAATCAGGTCTTCTTCTACGACAATCCCGCACGCTTTACGAAATCCGTGAACGCTCTCTGTGATGAATTGGAGGAGCGGATTCGGGAGAAAAAGGGAGTGGCTTCGGAAAAAACTCCCCGTATTCTCGTATCGGGGTGCCCCATGGCGGTGCCCAATTGGAAACTTCCCTGGATCGTGGAAACTTCGGGGGCCGTCATTGTGGGTGAAGAATCCTGCGTAGGGGAACGAGGTACCCGGGAACTTACGGAGGAATCCGGCAATTCCCTGGAGGAGCTTATGGAGGCTCTGGTGGATCGCTACTTCCGGATCGACTGTGCCATTTTCACTCCCAATCAGGATCGGGAAGATCATATCCGGGAGATGGCCAAAGCCTATAAGGCGGACGGAATCATTCATTACGGACTTCAGTTCTGCCAGCCCTATACCGTGGAAGCCATTCCCCTGGAGAAGGTTTTCGAGAAGGAAGACCTTCCCTTCCTCCGGGTGGAGACCGATTACAGCATGGAGGATGTGGGGCAGCTCAAGACGCGGATAGAGGCTTTTGTCGAACAGCTTCGGTAACAGCCCTTCCTGTGCGGATGCCCCGGAAGATCTCGTTTTCCGGGGCATCCCGGGGGACATGCATCGCAAGAACGAGAAACGAGGAATGCCATGCGTTGTGCCGGTATTGACATAGGATCCCGCTCCATGGAAGTGGTGGTGCTGGAGGAGGGAGAAGTGGCGGCCTTTCGCCAGGCCGAAACGGGGAGTGCTCCTCTGGAACAGGCGGCATCTCTTCTGGAGGGGCTTTCCTGGGATCGCCTTCTGGCCACGGGATACGGAAGGGAGCTTGCGGCCCACGCCTTTTCCTGTTCCACGGTTACGGAGATCAAGGCCTATGCCCGGGGGGCTCGGGAGCTTTATCCCTCGGCCCTTACGGTGCTCGATATCGGAGGGCAGGACTGCAAGGTTATCTCCCTCCGGGAGAACGGAAGGGTGAAGAAGTTCGAAATGAATGACCGCTGCGCCGCGGGAACGGGAAAGTTTCTTGAGATCATGGCGGGCACCCTGGGGTTCGATGTAGAGAATTTTGGAGAACGGGCACTGGAAGGAAGGAACGTTCTCAAAATCAACAGTATGTGCACGGTCTTTGCGGAGTCTGAAGTGGTATCGCTCATCTCCCGGGGAGAAAATCCCGGGGATATCGCCAGAGCTCTCCATACATCGGTGGTTCTCCGGGCGGTGAGTATGCTCCGGCGGGTTGGCTTTTCGGGAAAGCTCTTCTTTGCGGGTGGAGTGGCGCGCAATCGCTGCATGAAGTATCTTCTGGAAATCCATCTTCAGGAAGAGGTGACGGTGCCGGAGCATCCCCAGAGAGTGGGGGCCTACGGAGCCGCCCTTCTGGCCCGAGAGGAGCCGTAGAAAAAGAAATCTTTCGAGGCTCCGGGAATTTCCGTTGACGGAACTCCCGGAGCTTTCTATACTTGAAGGCGATTTTCAAAGAGTTTTTTTCGGTTGCGCGAAGAGAGACAGGAAGCCGGTGCAAATCCGGCACAGCCCCGCTACGGTGAGAAGGACAACGTGCACGCAATCCCACTGGTTCGTACGGCCGGGAAGGGGTGCACCGCGGAGGAATTCGAGTCCGGATACTGCACTTTTCGTGAGAGGCGGACCCGCGAGGGCGGGGAAGCACGAAAGATTGTTCCGGCGGCGCTCCTGTCTCCGGAGCGAGATGGCGTGCATACGGGTCCTGGAAGGGGCCCGTTTTTTCGTGGCTCCGGGAAAGGAGAGAGATGTATGGCGTGCAGAATCTGGCGATATGCGGGAAGGATTTTCCTGCTGGGAGTTCTGGTGCTCCTGGTGCCCCTGGGAGCTTCGGGGGATCCCGGAGCGGTCTTCGTCACCGTGGGGGCGGATTATTCCTCCGGGGCGGTGGGCACCGCAGACCTTGCGGAGGAAAAGGGAATAACCGCCCCGGTAATTTCGGGCCTCGGGGGAGATCTTTCCCTTTTTGCCAACGACCTCGGGCTTTTCGTGGCGGAGCACGGCTCCGAAGGAACCCTGGACACCATTTCCCTCTATGACGGAATTTCCTGGGAGGCCCCCCGCTGGAACGTTCACAAGGGGAGCATCGTCTACGGTATGGAATACCTCCAGGGCTCTCTCTATCTGGCCAACTACGGCACCAACCGCATTACCCGGCACACTCCCGGAGAAGATCTTGCCGAAACGGGTTCTTTCTCCCTGGATCGGGATAACGGTGAAGGTTTCGAAGAGCACGTCTGTGCTCTCAAGGCTTACGGAAACAAGCTCTATGCCCTTGTTTTGAGCTATAATCTCGATGTCTGGCCTCCGGAACACAAGGAGGGAGTTCTCGTGGTTCTGGACCCTCGAACCATGGAAAGTATCGGAGAAGTATGGGTGGGTAAAAACCCCGTGGCCCTGGACGTATGGAACGGAAAGCTCTATGTGGCATCTTTCGGGGGCCCCCTCGGAAGCCCGGGAGGAGAGCCCCGGCTCTATCGCATCGACCCCGTCACCCTGGAGAAAGAGCTTCTGGATGACGGCTCCGCCCTGGGAGAAGAGTACGGCTACAGTTTCATGGGAATAGATAACGAAGGAACCCTCTTCGTACTGGCGTATAAAAACGGCCTTACCTGGCCGGAGCAGGAGAACCGGGTTCTTGCGGGAAGCCTTGAAGGCGTTACGCCTCTGGGGGGATCTTCGCCTCTTTCCTTCCGAAAGCTCGGAAACTTCACGAGTTCCTGGAATCGGGGTCTTTCCGCCCAGGAGGTAGGGTTGACCCCTCTGGAAATTGCCTCGGCCTGGCTCAATGCGGGGGCGGTGGATAGAGAGAACGGTCTTTTCTGGGTCTCCAACCGGGGAACCGGCGCGGGGGACGCGGCACTGGAGGTCTTTTCTACCACCACGAAAACTCACTCCTTCGGAGAAAGAGAGCTTAAAAGCCTTCCCTACGGAGTGGTTCCCTTCTCTTTTACACCCCCTCCGGCTCCTTCCGGGGGTGGCGGTGGATGCGCTCTGGGGGATGCTTTTTCGGGAACCCTTCTTCTTCTCCTCCTGCCCCTTTTGGGATCTCTCCTGGGGAGGAGAAAGAAATAACCTTCTCTTTCTTTGGCGGAAGAATTTTCAGGGCGGTATAGACGCTGCTGTGTCGTGTGGGGGCGGGCTCTCCGTATCCGCCCTCACCGTTTTTCTCCATACGAAGCGAAAAGAACAGGAATGCAGATGACCTCGAAAAACCGCAGTTTTTTCCGGAAATGTTGTTGTGTGTCGGCCCTTACGGCCTTGTTCGGAGGGCTTCTTTTGTCTTCCCGAGGGCTTCCCCGGGCGGCTTCGGAGACCCTTCCCCAGGTGCTGGTTACCGCCTCTCCCCTGGAGGAGGAAATTCTCGAACTTCCGGGATCTCTGGAGGTGCTCTATCCCGAGAAAAGCGCCGGGGAGGGAAAGAGCCTGGGGGATCTCCTGGAGGAGGCCGTGGGAGTTCAGGTGGTGCGAAGCTACGGAAGGGGAGGATATACGGTGGCTTCCGTTAGGGGAAGCACCTCCTCCCAGGTGGTGGTCTACCTGGACGGCATGCGGATGAACCTGGAGAGCGACGCCGCATTCAACCTCGAAGAGATCGGGGCGGACCAGGTGGAGCGCATCGAAATCTACCGGGGACACGTTCCCGCCATGTTCGGCATCTCCGGCATGGGGGCGGTGATTTCGGTGATTACCAAAGCTCCCGGGAAGGAGCCCCGGGGTTCCCTGGGGCTCCGCCTGGGCTCCCTGGGAGAACGGGGAGCTTCGGGATCCTGGACCGCCCCCCTCGGGAAGGGACGTTTTCTGGGCAGCCTTTCCCTGGAGGAATACGAGGGAAATTTCTCCTACTGGAACGACAACAACACCGCCTATAATCCCGAAGACGATTACGAAGCCACCCGGCGGCACAACGGATACAGGGCGGAAAATCTGCTCCTGCGCTGGGAAGACGACCTTTGGAAGGTGCGTTTCGGCTGGAATGCCCGGAACCAGGATCTTCCTCTTTCCGCGCCGGGAAACGACAAAGGCCCCTGGGATGCCCTCGGGAATCCCCTGGGAGCCCGGGTAGAATCCTCCCGGATGGATCTGGGAATCGTCACGGAGCGCCTCTGGGGAGAGGTTCTCGCCACCTGGCGCATGGAATATTCCTCCCAGGTGCGGGAGTTTTTCGACCCCTGGGATCAGGTGGGCATGTACAACCAGAAATACAACCGTTACGATACCGAACGTACCGGCCTCTCCGGAGCCTTCAAGGCTCTGGCGGGAGACCGACATGCCCTGGAGTTTCGCATGGATTGGAGCTCCGAGCGTTTGAATATGGAGGGGGACGTACGTTCCTCCATATCCGGAGAATCAGGATCCTACAGCCGAAATCGTTGGAACTACGTGCTTCAGGACAGCATTTTCCTGCTTCCGGACCAGAGCCTGGTGGTGGAGCCCCTGCTGCGGTGGAACCAGGTAGATCGAGAGGGGCACCTCTCCTGGTCCCTGGGAATGTCCTGGAACTTTCGGGAAAACTGGTACCTCAAGGGATCCGGAGGATACTCCCACAGGGCTCCGAATCTGTACGAAACCTACGGGGATGGCAGCATGATCGTTCCCAATACCGATCTGGCCTGGGAAGAGGGTTTTCAGTGGGATCTCGGAATCTACTGGGCTCGGGAGGGGGAGGGGTGGTCCTCCCGGGTGGGGATCACCTCCTTCGTGCTGGACATGGAAAACCTCATCGAGTTTGTCATGATAAACCCCCGCTACGGGGTATACGAGAACATCGGCAAGGCCTTTATCTCCGGGGTGGAGCTGGAAAGCGCCTTCTCCTGGGATCATTGGAGCCTGGTCCTCTCCTACACCCGGATGGACGGAGAAAACCGGAGCCCCGGCTACCGATGGGGCAATCCTCTGCCCAACCGGCCGGAACATGCCCTTTACGCCCGGCTCTCCCGGAGTTTTTCTCCGGAGCTTCTCGTTTTCGGGGAGGTTCTTCACTCGGGGGAAAACTACTTCGACGACGCCGGAAGCATCCTCTACGGAGATTGTACCCAGTGGAACCTGGGGCTCAAATGGCGATTCCGGGAGGATTGCACCCTTGCCCTGGGAGTGCGGGATCTCTTCGACACCACCTCGGAAATCTCCTTTCAGCCCATAGGGTACGGTCCCGAGCGTCTTACATGGTATCCCCTGCCGGGGCGCACATGGTATCTTTCGCTGGGATGGAGCTTTTGAGATACCGCCGGGGTTCAGGTGAAACGCAAACCAAAAGCAGAGGCCAGGGCATGAATTACGGACAATACGGAAATTCGCGAAAAGGCAGCCCCGTGGCGGGAGGGATTCTCGCATTTCTCCTACTGGCAGGCATGCTCCTGGCACCCTCTTCAGGTTTGGGAAGAGACCGGGAAGCCTATATCCCCCGGTATGCCCGGGGATTTTCCGCGAAACCCGCCGGAGAGGGGTGGCATCTTACCGTGAGGGATCCCGAAAATGCCGGGAGAGAATGGAACTATCTCCTGGTTCCCCGGGAACGAAAAGGAGATGTCCGAATTTCTCCGGATTGGCAGGAGATATCCATTCCCCTGGAACGGGCGGTGCTTCTTGCCACTCCCTATGTATCCGGGCTGGAGGATTTGAAAGTGCTGGATTCCGTAGTGGGAATGGCAAACGCCCCGTACCTGCACTCTCCGGAACTCCGGCGCCGTCTCGAAGAGGGGAGAGCCCTGGAGGTGGGAAACGACCTGGCCCTGGATCTGGAGCGCCTGGTGACCCTGCGTCCCCAGGGGGTATTCTGGTATGCCCCCTACGAGGAGGTGCAGAGGGATTATCAGCGCATGCAGCGGCTGGAACTCCCCCTGGTGGTGACCACGGAGCACCGGGAGAGCCATCCCCTGGGACGAGGGGAGTGGCTGGTCTTTCTCGGCTTCTTCTTCGGAAAGGAAGAGGAGGCCCGCAAGCTCTTCGAAGAGCGGGAAAGACGGTATCGAGAGCTTGCGGCCCGGGGAGCTTCGGCATCGTACCGCCCCGGAGTTTTCGGAGGATATCCCTTCGGGGATACCTGGTACATGCCCGGGGGAAAGAACTTTCAGGCCCGGTACGTGGAAGACGCGGGAGGGCGCTACCTCTGGGAGGATCTTCCGGGTTTCCGAACCTGGCCTCTGGATTTCGAAGCGGTACTGCACCGGGGAAGCTCAGGAGAGTTCTGGATCAACGCTCCTTCCTGGGACTGCCTCGAAGAGGCCCTTCGGGAGGATCCCCGGTACGTCCATTTCCGGGCCTTCCGGGAGGAAAGAGTCTACAGCAATGCGGGCAGGACGAATTCCCATGGAGGGAACGACTATCACGAAAGTGGGGTACTGCACCCCGAGAAGGTGCTGGCGGATCTGCTCCATATTCTGCATCCCGAACTTCTGCCGGAGCACGAGCTCTATTACTACCGAAAGATACCTCCGAAGGAGAAGACCCCATGATGCCGAAAAAAACGGAAAAAGGAAGGCCTCTTTTTCTTTTGACGCTTCTCGCTCTTCTCGGGGGAATCCTCTTCGGGGGGGAGCTCTTTTTCGGCTCCGTCAACATTTCTCCGGGGGATACCCTGGAGTTCCTTCTCAAGGGAGAAGGGCTTTCTCCCGAGGAGGCGGTGATTCTTCGGGAACTCCGTTTTCCCCGGGGCTGTACCGCCTGGCTGGGAGGGGCCTGCCTGGGAGTGGCGGGACTTCTCATGCAGACCTGGTTTCGCAATCCCCTGGGAGGGCCCTTTCTTCTCGGCACCAGCTCCGGGGCGAGCCTCGGGGTGGCTCTTGCCCTTCTCGGGCTCGCTCCGGCAGAAAGAAGCCCCGCCTTGGGCTCCGCCCTTCTTCTGGGGGCCTCCTTTCTGGGAGCTTTGGGGGCCTTGCTGGTGATCCTTCTGGGAAGCCGGCGCATCCGGGGCAATACGGGAATCCTGCTTCTGGGGCTCATGCTGGGATACCTCGCCAATGCGGGGGTGACGGTGCTCCTCTCCTTCGGAAGCCTCTATCAGCTGCGGTCCTATCTCGCCTGGAGCTTCGGCACCTTCGGAGGGGTCTCTCCGGAGAACCTTCGTCTCTTCGTGCCCGCATGCCTTATCGGCCTGGGGATTTCCCTCGGGCTGGGAAAGCCCCTGAACGCCCTTCTTTTAGGAGAGAGCTACGCCGCCAGCATGGGACTCTCCCTCGGCAGGGTGCGCCTCCTGATCTTTCTCTGCACCGCCCTTGTTGCGGGAAGCGTTACCGCCTTCTGCGGCCCCGTGGCTTTTCTGGGGGTGGCGGTGCCCCATCTCTGCCGGGGGCTCTTCCGAACCTGGGATCACCGGGTGCTTCTTCCCGCATGCCTTCTCGGAGGCGGAGCCCTTGCCCTGGGGGCAGACCTTCTTACTCGCCTGGGCCCTGGGGGAACCCTGCTTCCCCTGAACGCGGTCACCGCTCTTCTCGGGGTTCCCGTGGTACTCTGGGTGCTCTTTCGGTATCCTTCCGGGGAGGAGAAGCCGTGAGCTCTCCCCTTCTCCGGGCGGAAAACCTTGCCACGGGGTACGGATCCTCCTCGAAGAATTCTCCGAAGATCACCCGGGATTTTTCGGGGCAGATCCTTCCGGGAGAGATGATCTGTCTTCTCGGGGCGAACGGATCCGGCAAATCCACCCTTCTGCGAACCCTGGGAGGTTTCCTCGCTCCCCTGGAGGGGAGGGTTTTTCTGGAGGAGAGGCCTCTGGAAACCCATTCCGCCCTGGAACGGGCGAAGAAGATCGCCGTGGTGCATACCCTGCATCCTTCGGTGCCCTACATGACCGTGGAAGAGCTGGTCCTCGCGGGGCGGCATCCCCACACTCCCTGGCACGGCAAATCCTCCGGGAGAGACCGGGAGGCCGCCGCCCGGATTCTCGCTTTTCTCGGGCTGGAACATCTGCAAAAGCGCCTTCTGGAAAATTTGAGCGACGGAGAACGCCGCCGGGCCTATCTGGGGCGGGCTCTGGCTCAGGAAACCCCGGTGCTTCTGCTGGACGAACCCCTGGTTTTTATCGACCTTCCCGGAGGGGCGGAAATTCTGCACCTTCTCCGCCGTCTGGCGGCGGAAGAGGGGCGGGGGATTCTCTTCTCATCCCACCAGATTCAGGGAGCTCTGAGCATGGCGGACCGAACCTGGCTTCTCACACCCTCGGGAATATGCCTCCAGGGAGTGGGGGAGGATCTACTTCTCCAGGGGGATCTTGAGCGAGCTTATCTTGGGTTGGGAGAACATTCCGGGAGGGTGGGTTTCTCCCGGGAAGAGGGGATTTTTTTCTGTCCCCCCTCGGAAGAGACGGCGTTGTTGCTCGAAGGGCCTCCGGGGGCGGCCCTTCGATGGACCCGGAGCGCTCTGGAGCGCCAAGGATTTCGCCCGGTTTTCCGGGGATCCGCGGAACTTCCCCGGGTGCTGCTTCGGGGGCACCTTCCGGAAGAACCTCCGGTATGGCACTGTTTTCTGGGAGAGATGGAGCGCCGCTGTGAATCCCTGGAGGAGGTGCTCCGGTTTCTGGAGCCCCGGATGCGGAAGAAGGAGAAGGATCATTCATGGAGAATCTGCGGGAAGTAATCCAGGAGTTTTTCGCCCTGGGAGGCTGGACCATGTACGTCATCGGGGGATGCAGCGTTCTCGGGGGAGCGCTCTTCCTGGAGCGTCTTTATGTTCTCTGGGGGGAGCATCGCTTTCTTGCCAAAATCCTCCGGGAGTGGCGGGGAGCTTCTCCTTCCCTGGAAATTTTGGGACAGTTGGAAAAACGAACCTCCAAGCGTCCCCGGTGGTTCGGAGAGATTTTGGGGGCGGGGCTCGAGGAGTGGCGGTATCTCTCTCCCGAGGCGCTTCGGGAGCACCTGGAACAGTTCCGCTCCGGAGCGCTGCACACCTGGGAGCGCGGGGTGGGACTTCTCGGCACCCTTGCCAGGATTACCCCTCTTCTGGGGCTGCTCGGAACGGTACTCGGAATGATCCAGATTTTCCAGAAGCTTCCCCGGTCGGGAGGAGGAGATTTCGGCATCCTTGCGGAAGGCATCTGGAAGGCCCTCTTTACCACCGCCGCGGGACTTTCCGTGGCGATTCCCCTGGTGCTGGCCCAGGCTTTTCTGTTCTCCCGGGTGGATGCTTTGGAGGAGCAGCTTCAGGAGCTTCTCCGGCTTCTCTGGCGGGGGCTTTTGCGAGCCTCCCGAACCTCTCAAGCCTCCCGGATCGGCGAGGCGGAGTAATGCGGCGCTCCCGGAGAAACGCCCTGCCGGACCTTACCCCCCTGGTGGACATTCTCTTTCTGCTCATTCTCTTTTTCGTGCTCACCACCACCTTTTTGCGGCAGGGTCTTTCGGTGAGCCTTCCCTCGGGGGAGGGAGAAACCCGGGAAAACTCGCCGGTTCGGGTGGTGCTTACCGCCGAGGGAAATCTCTATTGGGATCGGGAGCTCCTTCCGGAGGAAGAACTCCGGGGACGGCTCTCCCGGGAAACTCCGGCAAGGGTCTCCCTCGAAGCGGATCGTCGGGTTTCCTACGGTGGGGTGGTGCGGATTTTCTCCCTGCTGCGTTCCGCGGGGGTGGAGACGGTGCTTCTTGTGGTGGAGGAGGAGGGGGAATAAATGCGTTCCCTGGGATTTCTGCTTCTCTCCCTGGGAATTCACGGCATGCTCCTCGGCGTGTTGTTGCAGCCCCTTCCGGATGGTTTTCATATGCAGAACGGCTCTCCCCTCCGAGGGGAGGTGCTTTTTCGTGCCCTCTCCGCCCCTGAAACGGAGAAGGGCGTTCCGGAAACTCCGAAAACCCTCGAAAGCCCCGAAACTCCCCAGCCCCGGGATATTTCTCCGGCCTCTCCATCCCGGGTTCTTCAAGACTCTCGCAAATCCTCTCCCGAAATCTCTCGGGAGCAGATCTCTCCGAAAAAAGACGGGGCTTCTTCCGGGGCGGTCTCTCAAACCACCGCATCCCCAAGACCCGAAAGCCCTTCCTCTTCCGACGCCGGAGAGCAGAACCTTTCCAAACCCTCCCCGGAAACCCTTGCGTCCCGAAGCTCTTCCCCGGAGCTCCAAGCCTCGAAAGAATCCGTTCTTCCTTCGGGGAACACTTCCGGAACCTCCTCCCTTTCGGAAACGTTGCCGGAAAAATCCGGAAATTCTTCGCCGGGAGCCGCCGAAGATCCCGGAGCCGCCCGTTCCGAAACGCCCTGGCGTGCCACTCCTCTCCAGGCCCCGGAACCGGCATATCCGAAAATTGCCCGAAAGCTCCGCCGGGAGGGAGAGGTGCTTTTGGAAATTCGAATAGTCCCTTCGGGGAAGGTGGGAGACGTGATGGTGCTGGAACCCTGCCGGTGGCAGGAGCTCAACGAGGCCGCCCGGGAGGGGCTTTCCCGGTGGGAGTTTGCTCCTCCGGGAAAAACCGTAACCCTCCGGGTGCCCGTGGTCTTTTCTTTGGAGGATTGAGCGCGGCGTATTTCCCCCCGGAGCGTTTCCTGCAGTACCAGATTGCCCCGCAAACTCTTCCTCTTTGCCCCTGTTCGCCTCATCCCCTCCGGGAGTATTCTTGAATAAAGGTTTCAGGAATATAAACCTGTACACCAGGAATTCTCAAGGAGGTCTTGCCATGCACATTTTCGGTCCCGTACCGTCCCGGAGGCTGGGGCGCAGTTTGGGGATCAATCACATTCCCCCCAAAATCTGCACCTACGCCTGCCGTTATTGCCAGTTGGGAAACGCCATCACCATGACCGCCGAGCGGCGCCCCTTTTTCGATCCCTTGGTTCTTGAGGCGGAGGCGGCCCGCAAGCTGGAGGAACTTGCCGCATTGGGAGAATCCGTGGATTATATAGCCTTCGTCCCCGACGGAGAGCCCACCCTGGATGCCCGGCTGGGGGACATGGCACGACGCCTCAAGCCCTTCGGCATTCCCCTGGGCATTATCTCCAATGCCTCTCTCATCGACCTTCCTTCGGTGCAGGAAGATCTCGCCTGTTTCGATTGGGTCTCCCTCAAAATGGATGCGGTACGCCGGGATATCTGGAGCACCCTGGATCGACCTCACAAGAATCTTTCCCTGGAGAAAATTCTTCGGGGCGTCGAGGAATTCGCCCGAACGTACCGGGGGCATCTGGAGACGGAGACCATGCTCGTCAAGGGAAGCAACGACGGAGAAGATCATCTGGAGGAGCTGGCCTCCTTTCTCGAACCTCTGGCACCTGCAATCTGCCGGCTCTCCTCTCCCACCCGCCCCCCCGCATGTTCTGATGTCACCTGGGTGGATGAACAGCGCCTTGCCGCCGCCACCGCCATTTTTCAGGAGCATCATCTCAATGTACGGATTCTCAACGCCTACGAGGGAAACGACTTTACCCGCACCGGAGATCTTCGGGAGGCTCTGCTCGCCATTCTTTCGGTGCATCCCATGAAGGATGCGGCGGTGGAAGCCTTTCTGGGAGACCAGGAGTACTCCTCGGGGGAGGGAAAAGCCCTTTTGGAGGAGCTGCTCCAGGAAGAGGAGATTATCACCACCCTCTGGAGAGAAGAGCGCTTCTACGCCCGGAATCTCCGGAAGGCCTGCCGGGGAGAGAAGCCCTGATGTCCAAATTCTGCCGGAACGTCATGGAACGGGCGGTGTATGCTCCTCTTGCCCGACAGAAAGAGGATCCTTCGGTGCTTCTGGGAAGCCTCTTCGGGGAAGATATCGCCCTGGTGGATACGGGATCCGGGCTTCTCGCCTCTCATGTGGATCCCATCGTGGGGGCCGCCGAAGGATTGGGGCGCCTGGCGGTGCACGTGGCCTGCAACGACCTCGCCGCCAGCGGCGTACCTCCCCGATGGCTCCAGATTCTGGTGCTGGTCCCCTCGGCGGAGTATACGGAACAACTCCGGAGCATCATGGAAGAGGCGGTGGAAGCCGCCGGGCAGGCGGGAGCGGTCATCGTGGGAGGCCATAGCGGCTACTCCTCGGGGCTTTCCCGTCCTCTTGCGGCGGTAACCGCCTTCGGCAAGGCCCGGAAAGAAACCCTGGTATGCACCTCCGGAGCCCGGAAGGGGGACGTGATCTGTCTCACCCGGGGCATGGGGCTGGAAGGAACCGCCATCCTCGCCTGGGACTATCCCGAGGAATGCCGTCGCCGGGGACTTTCGAAGGAGGACGTGGAGAAAGCGAAAATTCTTGCGGAAGATCTTTCGGTGGTTCCCGAGGCTCTTCAGCTGGCGGAGCTGGGAGCCACCGCCATGCACGATCCTACCCGGGGAGGAGTGCTGGAGGCCTTTCTCGAAATGGCCTGGGGGGCGAAAACATGCTTTCGGATTCAGAAAAACGAACTGCCCCTTCTTCCGGTGGTGCGGAACTTCGCCCGGGCCTTCGGCTTCGATCCTCTTCGGATGATCTCCTCGGGAGCTTTGGCGGTAACCCTGCCCCGGGAAAAGGTGGCCGAAGCCTCGCAAACCATCGCTCCCTGGGCATCTCTCTATCCCGTGGGAATAGTGGAAGAGGGAGGAGGAGTGCGGATCTCTTCGGAATCCGAAGAGATTTTCTTTTCCGAGCCGGAGCCGGAAAAGGATGAGCTCGCCCGGTTACAGATTCTTCTGGGAGCTCCGGGGGAAGAAAAAGAGAACCCCTGATTTGTTGTTGCCAAAATGTTTTTACCTCTGAGATGGAGGATGCAATGCCACGATTTTGACCCGCACGAAAAAATCCGAGAAGCCGATTTCCCTGCTCCGGAGGGAGTTTGTTTTTTCGAGCAATTCCATATGGATGCTCTCGCGAAAATTCCTGGTAAGTGGTTTTTTTGAGTGGCTCAAAAGTGTTTTTGCAGCCATGGCAAAGCTCCTTCAAAAGTTTCTTACCGTAGTATGATGCCAAAATAAAACGGGAAAATCGGCACAATGCCGATCTTCTTGAAATGAGTAGTGTCAAAAAGATGAAAATATTTTAAGACAGTCGTTTTTTCAGAGAAAGCGAGTAGATGAATATGTCCGGAAGGGAACGATCCAACGTAAGGCCCGGAATGAAGGTCAGCGTGGTGCAGAAGCAGGACCAGCGTTCTGGAGAACTCACCCAAGGAGTGGTACAGAGCCTGCTGACGAAGAGCTCTTATCACCCCCACGGCATCAAGGTACGCCTTGAGAACGGCGTGGTGGGCAGAGTGAAGGAAATTGTCGAGGAGTGAGATGTGGCGAGCCTTCCGCCCCTTATTTCTCCGAAGAAGAGACTCTTTTCCCTACTTCGGCCTAAAGCTTTTCGCTTTTTCGGAGGAGCATGCCTCCAATCCAAAAATCTCTGCAAAAATCCTCAAAAAGGCATGGGGAAATCCTTTTTCCTCTTTGCCCTTGTAGTAGAGGATAGGGTAAAATAGCGATTGAAGTTATTTCTATGGAGGAGGTATGGAGCATGAGAAAGAGTTTTGTCGTGGCGTTTGTGGCGCTTCTTTGCTGTTTCTGCACAGGCGTGGCCTTTGGTATGGAGGCGGTGCCCGTGGAGGAGCTGAAGCCGGGGTTTGTCTACATCGGTCCCGTGGGAGACGGGGGATGGACCTTCATGCACGAAAAGGGGCGGCTGGAAATGGAAGAGGCCTTCCCCGGGCTCAAGAGCACCATCGTAGAAAGCGTTCCCGAGGGCCCCGATTCCGCCCGAGTGATGAATACCTTTGTGCGGAACGGCTCGAAACTCATTTTTGCCACCTCCTTCGGGTACATGGATTTTGTGCAGGAAGTGGCGGCGCGCCATAAGGACGTCTACTTCATGCACTGCTCGGGGTACAAGCGGGGAGACAACGTGGGAACCTACTTCGGCCGCATGTACCAGGCCCGGTACCTTTCGGGGCTCGTGGCGGGAAGCATGACCAAAAGCAACGTCCTCGGCTACGTAGCGGCCCAGCCCATTCCCGAAGTTATCCGGGGAATCAATGCCTTTGTCCAGGGAGTGCGGCACGTCAATCCCGAGGCCAAGGTGAAGGTGGTATGGCTCTTCTCCTGGTTCGATCCTGGTAAAGAAAAAGAAGCCACCAAGGCCCTTATCGATGCGGGGGCGGATGTGATCGCCATGCATGCCGATTCCGGCGCCACTCCCCAGACTGCCGAAGAGGCGGGGGTCTACGTGGTGGGATACAACAACGATATGAGCCATTACGCACCCACCAAGCACCTTACCGCTCCCATCTGGGACTGGGGGCAGGTCCACATCTACACGGTGGACAAGATCGTCAACGGCACCTGGGAGAGCGAGGATATCTGGTGGGGCCTCAAGGAGGGCATGGTGGATCTATCCCCCTTCGGTAAGGACGTGCCGGATTCCGTAAAGGAGCTGGTGGCGGCTGAGCGGGAAAAGATCGTCTCCGGAGCCTGGGATGTTTTTACGGGGCCCATTAAAGATCAGAAGGGAGAGGTCCGGGTTCCCGAAGGAGAAGCCATGTCCGACGCGGATATGCTCTCCATGGGCTGGTTCGTGGAAGGCGTGGAGGGAGAGGTTCCGAAATAGATTCTTTTCCGGTTTTTTACGGATGAACGAAAACAAAAGGGCATAAAAGAGTCCGGGGTTTCTCAAGGGAAATCCCGGACTCTTTCATGCCCTCTTTTCGCAGTTTCAGGAAATCTGGAGAGGAGACGACATCAGCGCTGCAGCACGAAGCCGCTTCCGAGCTCGTCCTCTTCCGTAAGAACCAGGTAGTTGAATCCCGTAACGTAGGCCTTTCCCCGGATGGTGGGGAGGATGGTGTCGAAATCTCCCACCTTGGGGCCCGGTTCGTAGCTTCCCCGGAAGAGGCTTCCGGTGATGCTGGAGTAGTTGAACATCTCTCCCGGATCGAGCTTCCCCTTGGCGGCGAGGGTGGCCATCTTGGCGCTGGTGCCGGTGCCGCAGGGGGAGCGGTCCAGGGATCCCTCGCCGAAGATCACCGCATTGCTTGCGGTGTTTCTATCCTTCTGGGAGTAGAATTCCACCAGCTCTACCCGCTTGATGTGAGGTTCCGTGGGGTGAGCCACCGGAACGCTTCGGTTCAGGCATTCCCGAATCTCCAGCCCCAGGGAGATGAGCCTGGAGCTGTCCTTGGGCTCTATGGAAAGTCCTGCGGACTCTGCAGGGAGAAGGGCGAAAAAGCTTCCCCCAAAGGAGATGTCCAGAAGAATTTCCTTCCCCAGGGAAGGCACTTGGAGGGGTACGTCCTTTTTGTAGAGAAAGCTCGGTACGTTGTGAAGGGCTACCTCTCCCACCTCGCCGTTTTTCACCTCCACGTAGAGCTTTACGAGCCCTGCGGGGGTATCCAGAACCACTTCGGTGAGAGGTTCGGTTTTGGGAATCCATCCCAGCTCCACTGCCGCTCGGGCCACTCCGATGGAGCCGTGGCCGCACATGGTGATGCCCCCTCCGGTTTCCAGGAAGATAATGCCGAAATGGGCTTCTTCGTGAACCGGGGGAACGAAGAGAGCCGAGACCATGTCCCCGTGTCCCCGGGGTTCGCAGGTGGTGTATATCCGGAAGTCGTCGAAGTTCTTATGCACGTTCACCCACTTTTCGCTGATGCTCTTTCCCGGTATGTAGGGAGCCCCTCCGATGATAAGCCGGGTGGGCTCGCCTCCGGTATGGGTGTCTACTACTGCGGTTGCACGGGTAATCTTCATGGTGCCGCCACCTCCTGTAAAGAGTGTTTCCCAGGAGATGTGCGCAAGGAATATTGTGGACAACCCTGGGTTTTAGGGCACATTATACCCACTTTCGCTTTATTTTTCCAGCGAAAGTGTACGGTATTGTATTCTTTTGAAAAAACCGTCCTAAAGAATACCCGGATGCCAGTTGAGCTGTCGGAGGGTGAGGGAGTCTTTTTTCCCGTTTTCCAGCACGTGGATGCCGCAGTAGTCCTGCCGGAGAGAGAAGGTCGTTTGAAGGGGGATTCCCAGAATCTCCTGGAGGATCACCAGAAAGACTCCTCCGTGGGCGGTGATGATCAGGGGAGAGGAGTGATTCTCGCCGAGCAGGGCCCGGAATGCGGGGATCACCCGCTGTCGAAGATCCTGAAAGCTCTCGCCTCCGGGGCTCCGGAAGGTTTCCAGATGGCTCCATCGTTCTTCGAAGGCCATGCGATCTTCTTCTTTGACCTCTTGAAAAGTGCGTCCCTCCCATTTTCCCAGGTCGATCTCCCGAAAGCTCGGCTCCACCCGGTAGGGTTTGCCTGGAAAGATGAGCTCCGCCGTATGCTGGGCCCGACGCATGGAGCTCGTTATCAGGGTGCCTTCCCGAAGATGCTCCAGGGATGTTTCCAGGGATGCCGCATGTTCCCGCCCCTCCCGGCTCAATTCGAGATCCAGGGAGCCGTAGTACCGGGGCCCCTCGGGATCCCTGGTAACCCCGTGGCCGTTGTCGAATTGGGGTTCCGCGTGTCGAATGAGATAGATCATGCCCATGGGTGTATGCCTCCAAGTATGGTTTCCAGGGGTTTCCCGAGCTTTTTCTCCAGGGACTGCTGTATTTCCTGGGCTCGCTGCATTTTTCGTTCCATGGCCTCCAGAGCCTTGGGCCTTCCTTCGAAGCAGGCCTTTTTATGCTCCCGGCGCTTGTCCAGGGGCATGTAGGAAATGTCCTCCACCAGCTTGTCCACGCAGTAGAGGATTTCCTCTTCCAGGGCCGTTTCCGGGGAAAGTCTTTCCGGAAGCTCCATGTGGTGGGCCACCAGGGGAGCTATAGATTCATAGCCGTGGCTTTTCAGAAAGGCGGCTCCCGTCTCCGCATGAGAGGGGTGTCCCTTGCGAAGATCGTGAAGCAGCGCCGCCGTGGCGAGGCGCTCCACCTTGAGGGGATATCCCCTTTGAAGAAGCTCCATGCCGAGGGCTACCGCTCCCGCCTGTACCGTACGGCAGTGGAGCCGGGCTTTTTCCGGAGTTTCCGCCAGATCCCAGAGGGCGAGGCACTCCTCTTCCGTGGGGAGCCCCTGGCGTTCGGCGTAGACCTGAAGCTGCTCGTAGTCTTCCGGGGTGTCCATATCCAGCAGAATTGCCTGATCCGCCACGGGAACCAGCAGGGGTTCCGGGGCGAAGGCATGGAAGGCCCCTCGAAGTCCTCCCTTACCTTCCCAGCCGAGAATGGAGGGCACCAGGGATGCGTGGAAGAGCGGGGGGTGCCCCGTCTTTCCCCGGAAGGAGGGGATCAGGAGAGGCCGCTCGGGCCTGCGGGAGTCGAGAAGCTTCCGGTAGGTGCTCTCCTTGACCAGAGGAATGTCCCCGGGAAGAAGGAAACAGGCCTCCACCGAGGTCGACAGAGCCCGGAGTCCCGCCAGAACCGAAGAGAACATGCCTCGATCGTATTCGGAGTTGTAGACCGAAAGAGCTCCCAGGGCTTCCACGGAGGGGCGCATCTCCTCTTCGTAATGGCCCGATACCACGATAATGTGCACTACCCCGGCGTGTTTCAGAGTAGTTACCGCATGTTCCAGGGCGGTGCGTTCCTCCAGGGGAAGGAGGAGTTTGCACCGCCCCATACGGGAGGCGTATCCCCCCCCCAAGATAATGGCCCCCAGGGAGGGGGATACGGCGGAGCTTTTCATGGCTATTCTCCCTTTCGCTTCGCCGCCTTGCGCCGCTCTTCCGCATTCAGGAGAGACTTACGGATCCGGATGCTTTCGGGGGTTATTTCGATAAGCTCGTCCTGGGCGATCCATTCCAGAGCTTCTTCGAGCCCCATCTTCCGGGGAACATTGAGCACCACCGTGCTATCCTTGTTGGCGGAGCGCATGTTGGTGAGGTGTTTTTTCTTCGTGGGATTACAGGGTATGTCTCCGGGGCGGCTGTGTTCTCCTACCACCATCCCCTCGTAGATGCGATCCATGGGGGAGACGAAGAGCACACCCCGGGGCTGGAGATTTTCGATCTGGTAGGCCGTGGCTTCTCCCGCTTCCATGCTCACCATGGAGCCCCGGGTACGGGAGGAGACGTCTCCCCGCCAGAGATCGTACTGGAGGAGCCGGGAGGACATGATTCCCAATCCCTTGGTGTCCGTGAGAAAATCGTTGCGATATCCGATGAGCCCCCGGGTGGGGATGGAGAACTCCAGCCGGATGGTGCCGGTGTTCCCCACGTGAACGCTCAGTAGCTCTCCCTTGCGCCTCGCCAGCTTTTCGATCACCGCCCCCTGGAACTCCTCGGGTATATCCACGATGAGCTGTTCGATGGGTTCCAGAAGATTGCCCTGGTCGTCCCGGAGGGTAATAACCTCCGGGGGGGAGACACAGAACTCAAGTCCCTCCCGGCGCATTTCTTCGATAAGAATACCCAGGTGCATCTCTCCCCGGCCGGAGACCTTGAGGCCGTCGGGACGTCCCAGATCTTCCACCCGGAGCCCTACGTTTACCTTCTGTTCCCGATCCAGCCGTTCCCGGAGCTGCCGCAGGGTGATGGCCCGGCCTTCCTGCCCCGCGAAGGGGCCGTTGTTGACGAGAAAGAACATGGAGACCGTGGGTTCCTCGATATCCAGGGGAGGCAGGGTGGGTTTTTCGAGAGTGGGGGAGGCGAAGGTGTCTCCTATGCCGATTTCCTCGGGGCCCGCGATCCAGACGATATCTCCCGCATGGGCCTCCTGTACCTCGGTGCGTTCCAGTCCCAGGGTGGTCCAGAGGTGTACCGCCCGCTCCGACCGGCTCTGCCGGGGCTCCCAGGTTTTTTCCGCTTTATTGATCCAGGCGGTCTGGTACTTGGTAAAGGTCTCTCCCAGGGCGATGCTCCCCTGAAGGATCTTGCCGCAGCCGATGCGCCCGATATAGTCGTTCCAGGCCAAAGTACTGATCTGCATGAGAAAGGGTTCCTCGGGTTTTACCTCCGGGGGCGGTACGTGGGCGATGATGGCCCGGAAGAGATCTTCCATGGATTCCTTGTCCTCGGGGTTCGTCTCGTTGGAGGCCCATCCCCGCAGGGCGGAGCCGTAGAGCACGGGAAAATCCGCCTGAGCATCCGTAGCTCCGAGCTCCAGAAAGAGGTCGAAGGTTTTGTCCAGGGCGAGATCCGGATCCGCTCCCCGGCGGTCCACCTTGTTGATAAACACCATGGGGCGGTATCCCATGGCGAGGGCACGCATGAGAACGTACCGGGTCTGGGGCATGGGGCCCTCGCAGGCATCCACCAGGAGGAGCACCGAGTCCACCATGGAGAGCACTCGCTCCACTTCGCCGGAAAAGTCTGCGTGCCCCGGGGTGTCGATAATGTTGATTTGATAGTCCTCCCACTGGACGGTGCAGTGTTTTGCTCGAATGGTAATGCCCCGTTCCCGCTCCAGGGCGTTGCTGTCCATTACCCGTTCTTCCACCCGGGCGTTTTCCCGGAAGGTGTGGGAAGCCTTGAAAATGGCGTCGATAAGGGTGGTCTTGCCGTGATCGATATGTGCCACGATAGCCACGTTGCGAATGCGATCTGCCTGTATCATGAAGTTCCTGCCTTTCGTATCTGTCCTTTGCCTCTCTGGGCAGGGGACATTATACTGCATAAAGAAGAAAAGAATAGCCGGGAAGAAAAAAATTCTGGAAAAACCTTTCTTTTTCGAAGAGAGGATATTTCGGAAAGATCCTTCCGGTAGATTCTCAAGAAATGGGGCGGTAGGTATGCTGGTACAGGTAGTGGTGGATAACTATACGGAAAATCGCAATCTTCTGGGGGAGCACGGACTTTCCCAGCTTATCCGGACACCTCGGGGAACTCTGCTCTTCGATGCGGGGCAGGGCAGGGCTCTGGAGCATAATCTCGCCATGCTGGGTATTTCCGGAAAGGATTTGAACGGCCTCGTATGCAGTCACGGCCATTTCGATCATGCCTGGGGCATTCCGGTGCTCCTCCGTCAGGGGTGGAACATCCCCATCTACGGGCATGCCTCCTGCGGTGTGGAACGTTTCGGCCTTCGTCAGGGCCGGCGGGTACCTCTGGGATTTTCCCTCGCCCAGGTGGGTTCTCTGTTTTCTCCCCTCCGGGGAGACGAGGAGCTGCTGCCGGGAGTGTACGCCCTGGTGGTCCCTCGAGAGAGACGGAATCTTTCCTTCGTTCCTCACACCCCGTCTCTCCAGATTGTGAGCGAGGAGGGAGAGGTGATGCCGGATCCCTTCGAAGACGATCTTTCCCTTTTGGTGGAGGGTCGTTTCGGATGGTCCCTTCTTTTGGGATGCGCTCACTCCGGGGTGGTGAACATTCTGGCGGAGGCGGCTCGTCGCACCGGGAGCCGGGAGTTTTATGCTGTTCAGGGAGGTATGCATCTCAAGGGGCAGTCTCCGGAATTTCTCGAAAGAGTTCTGAATGCCCTGGAGAGCGGTTTTTCCGTGAAACAGTGGCGGCCCAATCACTGTACCGGGGTGAATGTGGCCCTTGCCCTGGGCAGGCGTTTCGCTTCGGTCTCCTGGGCCGGAGCGGGAAGCTCGGTGGAGCTGTAGGGAGGAGTGGGTCGAAGGAGAATTCGCTTTAACCCGAGAAATAAAAAGAAAAGAGTACTTGTACTCGGATAGGATTTGTCGGTTTTTCCAAGGGTTGTTCGTGAAAAAATAAAGCAAAAAACTTTGGAATCACTGAAAAAGCTGTACAATAAAAGTGTTGTCAAAGCGTTTTCCCCTGGCTGCAGTAAGAGCCTCCGGCGGGCTTTTCCCGAGAAAAATCGTTCTTTTTCGGCATGCCGTATTTTGAAAAACCTTTGTTTTTAAAAAATTTCCTTCCGGGAGGAGGCTTCCATGTTCCAGAAAAAATTTTTTTCAGGCATCACTCTGCGTTGCCTTCTCGTGGGCACCTTTCTCTTTATCGCTCTCTTCGTGGCGGTATTCGTGGGGTATATAGCCCATCGGCACGGAGAAAGAACCGTCCGCGAAATGGCCCTGTTACTGCAGAGAGAAATGGGGACGCGCATTGCGGAACACATCACTTCCTTTCTCGATGTTCCCCGTCAGATTAACGAAGTGAATTTTCGAGAGTTTGCCCAGGGGCACCTCCGGGCAGAGGAGGCGGATCTGCTGGAACGCCATTTCGGAGAGCAAATTCAGGTTTTTTCCTCCGTATCCAGCATCTACTTCGGCAACCTTATGGGAGGACTGGTGAACAGCGGCCGAGAGGCGGAATCCAATGTGCGGTATGTCATCGTTACCGAGGATAACCGGGGGGGAACCTTTCAGAAGTTTTCTCTGGATTCCCGGGGGAACCGGAGCGAGCTTCTTGCATCGGTAGAAAATTTCGATGCCCGGACCCGGGAGTGGTACCGCCGCGCCTTGGAAGAGGAGGGAGTGGCCTGGAACAAGCCCTACGTTCTCTTTACGGGGCAGGACATGGCCATCGCCTTGAGCCGTGCCGCCTTCGGAGAGGACGGTTCCCTGGTGGGAGTCCTTTCGGTGGATGTCTTTTTCTCTCATATTGCCGCATTTCTGCGAACCCTCTCCATAGCCTACCGGGGCCGGGCCTTTCTCATGGATTCCCAGGGATTTCTCCTGGCTTCCTCGGTTTCGGAGGATCTTCCCTTTGCTGCCGAAGGATCTTCCTTCCGGCGCCTGAAGCTTCGAGAGAGCCGAGATCCTTTCATCGCCCTGGGGGGAGAATTTCTGGAAGAAGAAATTCCGGTGGAAATGTTCTCCGAAATCCTCCCCTTGTACAGGGTTTTCCAAAGAAACGGAGAAGATTATTTTTTAACCCTCCTTCCCCTGGGAGACCCTTCCGGGCCGGACTGGCTGGTGGGAGTAATCATTCCCGAAAGAGATTTTATGATAAGCCTGGAGCAGGGAAATCGCTGGGCTCTCTCGTTTCTCCTGCTGGTACTCTTTTTGGCGGGAAGTTTCGGGGTCTTCGCGGCTCGAAAGATCAGCGTGCCCATTCTGGATCTGAACAGGGCCGCCGCAGCTTTGGCACGAGGAGAGACTCCCGAAGGCTTTCACTCCTCCAGTGCCATTCTGGAAGTGCGCCAACTTACCCGCGCTTTTCACCGTATGTCCATCCGGCTGCGCCGGACCATCTGGGGGCTGAAGGACGAGGTGGAGCATCGCCGGAAGGTGGAGGCGGTTTTGCGGGAAAGTGAGGAGCTGCTCCGCATCCAGGCTACCCGGGATTACCTTACGGGGCTTCCCAACCGGCAGGTTTTTATGGAGGGTCTGGAGTCGGAGCTGGAAAAAGTGCGCCGGGGAGATGCCCGGGCGGCTCTGCTGATGATGGATTTGGACCACTTCAAAAAGGTGAACGACCAGTATGGTCATGCGGTGGGGGATCGGGTGCTTCAGGATTTTGCGGTACTCCTGCAGGAAAGCCTGGAATCTTCGGCTTTGCCGGGGCGTTTGGGAGGGGAGGAGTTTGGCGTGCTTCTTCCGGGAAGGGATATGATTTCGGCCCGGAAATGTGCGGAGGAGCTCTGTGAAAAGGTGCGGCGAATGCGGGTGGAAGCCCCATCATCGGAGTTCGTGGCCGTTACGGTGAGCATCGGAGTGTCGGAACTCCTCCGGGAGGATCCTCATGCGGATGTCTCCCTCAACCGGGCGGACCAGGCCCTTTACCGGGCAAAAAAAATGGGGAGAGACCGGGTGGAGTAGCCTTTTCCGACAGGAACCTTCTTTCGGAATTCATTCCGAAAGAAGGTTCCTGTTTTTTGTGGAGATCAATTCCCCGAGGCGGCCCTTTTCTTTGCCTCTTGTAAGCTTTCTTCTGCAAGATCTCCCAGGTCGAGAAGCGCTCTTTCCAGGAGTTCTTCCTGTCGGAGATGTTCTCCGCCGAGATGTTCCTTAAGAATTTTTTCGGTCCATCGGGCTCCTTCGGCAAGGCGCAGGAAACCGAGGCTTGCGGAGGAGCTCTTCAGGGAATGGGCGAGGTCGCTTCCCCGGGACCACGCTTTTTCTGCGGCGGCCTTTCGGAGTTCCCCGGCTTTTTTCCCGTGGGTTTCCGCGAAAAGCTCCAGAAGTTCCACGAGAAAGAGGGCATTTCCCTCCGCTCCCTCAAGCCCCGTTTCCTTACGGAAGAGGGGGAGTTCTTTCCAGGAGGGACTTTCATGAGGAGATTGTTTTGTTCCGGTACCTCCGGAAGAATGCGGGGACGGGGCCGTTTTTTTGGAATCGGAATCCGGAGATTTTTGGGGATCGTCGTTTTCCGAACTCCGGAGCTCCTTTCCTTGAAGGTGGAAATCCAGGGCTTTTGCAAGTTCCCTGGAGGATATGGGTTTGGTTACGTAATCGTCCATACCCGCGGCGAGACACTTTTCCCGGTATCCCGAGAGAGCGTGGGCGGTCATGGCAATAATCGGAAGGGGTCGTTTTCCTTTTCGGGCTTCCCGGCTCCGGATCTGCCGGGTGGTTTCGAAACCGTCCATTCCGGGCATCTGAATGTCCATAAGAATAAGGTCGTAGCTTCGTTCCTTCGTTCGGATCAAGGCTTCCATGCCGTTCTCCACCACCTCGGCGGCATATCCCATCTTAAAGAGCATGGCTAACGTTACCTGCTGATTTACGGGGTTATCCTCCACCAGGAGAATTTTTTCCTTCCGAGGCTTGAGAATTCTTGAGGTATGGTTCTTTTTTCCTCCCATATTCTTTCCGCTCTCCGGGGAAATGTTCCGGGGCTCTCTTCGGGGAAAGGGGAGAGAGAACCAGAAGCGGGATCCCTTGCCCTCTTCGCTTTCCACGCCGATCTCTCCGCCCATGAGCTCCACCAGTCCCTTGCTGATGGCCAGTCCCAGGCCGGTTCCGCCGAACCGGCGGGTGGTGGAGGAATCCGCCTGCTCGAAAGCGTTAAAAAGGGATAGCATGGTTTTGGAGGAGATGCCGATTCCCGTATCCATCACGGAAAAGCGAAGGATATGGCACTCTTCGTTTTGAGGAGCTCGCGTAACCTGAAGATCCACCCGTCCGGAAGAGGTGAACTTTATGGCGTTCCCCACAAGATTGATAAGCACCTGGCGGATCCGAAGGGGATCCCCCACGAGATACCGCGGTACTTCGGGATTCAGGGAAAAATCGAAACCGAGTTCCTTTTCCCGGGCTCGTGGAGCAAGTATTACCATGACGCTTTCCAGGAGGCTCGGGAGGGAGAAGGCGAGCTTTTCCAGCTCCATACGCCCCGCTTCGATCTTGGAGAAGTCGAGAGTGTCGTTGATCTGGGCGAGAAGCGCATCGCCGCTGGTCCGGACGATTTCCGCATAGTGCCGTTGTTCCTCGTCGAGATCCGTATCCAGAAGAAGTTCGATCATGCCGAGAATGGCGTTCAGGGGAGTGCGTATTTCATGGCTCATGTTGGCGAGGAAGGTGCTTTTCGCCTGATTTGCCTCCCGGGCTTCCTCTGCTAGGGATTGAGCCCGATTTTTTTCCTCCTCCAGAAGAAGGTTCGTCTCTTCGGCTTTTGATCGGGCGGTACGCTCCGCTCGTTCCGCAGCGTGTCGTTCCCGTACTTCCTCCTGAAGTTTGTGAATGAGTTGGTTTGTCTGAATGTGGCGCAGAAGGAGCAGCAGGGCGATAAGAGAGAGGAGAAGATAGAAGGAGAAAAGTATCCGGCGGTAGCGGAGGACCGGTTCCGGTGAGAGGATTTTGGTGATTTCCCAGCTTCCTCCGGGGAGGGGAAGGGAGACCGTCAGGGGAAAGGGGTTCTTGAACCCCCCCGGGGGAGTGCCGTGGTCTATTTTTTCGAGGGTTTTTCCCATGAACTGGGGAGGGCCGAAGAAGATTTCGCTTCCCTGGTGCATGACGATTCTGTTGGTGCGGAAAAGATCGCCGAAGGAGGGAAGGAGGTCTATCTTTACCACCCCCACCCCCGTGATCTCTCCTTTTTGATTTACCAGAGGGCGGGAAAAGTAGCCCCCTTCGGTTTTACTCAGGGTGCCCCGGGCGTAGAGAAGAGCGCTCTTGCCCTCCAGGGCTTCCTGAAAGTAGGAGCGGAAGGAGAGATTTTTTTCCAGGAGAGCAGGCTCCGAAGAGGAGATAACTTTTCCCTGGTTATCCAAGATAAAAATGATATTTGATCCGAGGCGTCGATTTAGCAGCCGAAGCTGGAGATCCAGAGAAAAGGACTTTTCCGGCAGGCTTTCCCCCGTAATCGAGGGATCCGATGCTACAGTTTTCGCCAGAGTGGCCCCGGTGGTTTCGAAAAAGGAAAACTTGTTCTGTGCCAGTTCCAGGTGGGTGTATCCCTCCCGGAGAATCTGGCGTGTATAGCTTTTTTCCATGCGGACAATGCCGGAAATTCCGAAAAAAGAGAGAAGCGCATAAAGACAGAAAGCCCCGCCTAAAAGCATTCGGGTGGTTTTGGAAAAGCTCTTTTCGGAGATAAGCGTGTACACGAGAAGAAAAATCCCTCCGAAGATCCCCGAAGCAAAAAACCACGGGGAAAGGGCAGGAGGGGGGACGAGAAGGCGGATTCCCTCCCCCAGAAAGAGGAGCCCCCCCGCGGAGAGGAAGCATCGTTCTCCTCTTTTTAGAAAAGAGCTCCGGAGTTTTCCTATCCCGAGGCCCCGGATGAGAAGGTAGCTTCCTCCCAGGGCAAAGAGTATTCCCGAAGACACTCTTCCTCCGGAAAAGGGAGAGCACAGGGCTCCCGTAAGAAAGATAAGAAGCAAAACCTTTTGCCCCTGTATCTTTTGAGGAATCAGCCAGCAAAGAAGCCCTCCTCCCAGAGCGATTCCCAGGGCGTATAGGATCTGTTCGCAGCACGAAGGAAGCGGAAAGGTTCGGGAGAGAAGCGCAAGAAACCATCCTCCGGAGAAAAGGAGCAGCAAAAACCTAAGCCCCTTTCGTTCCGGAAGAAAGGAGGGGGGTGAGGGGAGGAGGATGGCCAGGAGACAGGGGAAAAGCGAAAGCCCCGATGCGGTAAGGCAAAAAAGATTCATGAAGGGCTCCTTTGCATGGCGGAGAATACTCTCGGGCTATCCGAAGGCCTATTCGAGAAAAATATCCACCACCGCCGTAAATTCCTGGGGAAGCGAGAGTTGCAGTTGCTGCATTCGGCTCCTGTTGATGGCGATGAGAGAATTTCGGGCGTTTTCGATGGGAATATCCCTTATGGGGTGTCCTTTCAAAAGCTTCGCTCCCATAAGGCCTGCCTGGAACCCCATCTGATAAAAGTTTACGCTCACGCCCCCGTAAAACCCGAGTTCCGCAAAGGAGACGTTGAGAGCCAGGTCGGGCTTTGCAATTCTTTCCGTCAGGGGTTTTGCAAGATCCGCCATGGTAAAAAATCCTTTTTCGGGAGAATTCGGTACCGACATGGTTACGGGAACCCACGCATCCAGATCCGGATCGTTTCCGATCTTTTCGGCGAGTTCCAAGGCCTCTGCCAGGTTGCTGGCCTCGTAAAAGCGAATCTTCTCACCGTAAGGGGTAGGCTGAAGCTCCTGGGCGATCTGTTTTTTCAGAATACGTCCCACGGGGTCCGCGGAATAGAGAACCGCCACATGCCTTACCGGGCGTCCTAGCAGAACTTCCAGCATCGCCATTTGTTCTTTCATGAAAAGGTGCTCGAAGACTCCGGTTATGTTCGCGGCGGGAAGGCCCTGGGAGTCGAGAAAGGGAGCCTGGGCGTTGTATTCCTCTACGAAACGGTTCAGCCCCGTAAAGACGAGATACATCCGGGGGTGCCGAAGCACTTCCTCGTAGAGGGCCGCAAAGGCGAGATCGTCCACGGTAAGCACCAGGGCAGGTTTACGCTCCCGGATGTCCCGAATGATTGTCTCTATCTCTTTCTGGATCTCCTCCCCCGTACGGCGGCGGGAATCCAGATAGTATCCCCGGAAGGAAAGATTCGGAAGGGCGCTCTGTTTCAGGGCTTCCATGGCCGCATCGTACTGAGGCTGGCCGCACATATCTCCCTGGTGATAGCTCGCCACGAAAAAGACCTCTTCACCCGAGCAGGGCGGAACGAATATGATCGAAGCGAGGAGAAGGAACGTTCCGAGAATCCCCATGTTCCTGATACCGCATTTTTTCACCATGGCGAAAACCTCCTTTGCATAGATCTCTCCAAGGGTGTTCCCCTCTTTTGATTCTCAGGGCAAACAAGGATGGGAAAAAGAGCTCTTTCAGGCGTAGAGTTCCCGGATGTTCTCTCGGAGGGAGAGGAAGAGATCCGTCAGAGCGGGGTCGAAATGGGTTCCCCGCCCCCGGGCGATCTCCTGAAAGGCTTCTTCCGGAGTCCAGGCGCTCTTGTAAGGGCGTTCCAGAAGCAGGGCGTCGAAAACGTCGCAGAGCGCCACGATTCTTCCGCAGAGAGGGATTTTTTCTCCCGAAAGTCCCGAAGGGTACCCCGTGCCGTCCCACCGCTCATGGTGGGTCAGGGCGATCTGGCGGGCTACCTGAAAGAGAGGGGAGTCCAAGCCTTTGAGAAGATCTCCCCCGATAACGGGATGGCGTTTCATGGTGTCGAATTCTTCCTTCGTGAGCTTTCCCGGTTTCAGGAGGATGCTGTCGGGAATGCCGATTTTTCCCACGTCGTGGAGAATGCTTCCCGAGGAGATTTCTTCCGCCGTTTCGGCGTTCATGCCGAGAGCGAGGCAGAGGAGATGGGATACCTTGCGTATTCTGTTGAGATGTGCCCCCGCATAGGAATCCCGGTATTCCGCAGCCATGGCCAGGCGCCGGAGGAGCTCCATCTGGGTGGCCTGAAGCTCTTTGGTTCGCTTGCGAACCTGGCCTTCCAATTCGTCCCGAAGCTCCTTGAGTTCGAGATGTGCTCCGGTTCTCGCCCGGAGCACCTCGGGTTTGAAGGGCTTCGTCACGAAGTCCACCGCCCCGGAGGAAAAGGCCTGGGTCTCGGCGTTGTCCTCCTCCATGCCGGTAATGAAGATCACCGGAATTCCTCCTGTTTGGGGAAGAGCCTTCAGTTTCCGGCAGGTTTCGTAGCCATCCATCCCCGGCATTCCCACATCGAGCAGAATAATGTCCGGAAGTCTTTCTACCGCCAGTTCCAGGGCGGAGGTTCCGTTGGAGCAGGTGAGAATCTCTCCCATTTCCTTAAGGTGCCAGGAGAGAAGGCGAAGGCTTACGGCGTCGTCGTCGGCGATGAGAAGAACCTTGGTTTTCGGAGAATCCGAAGAAATATTGTCCTGCATGAAGAGCCTTCCTTCCTCAAGAAAAGCGACCGGTGCGGGAAAAACAGGGTTTCTCCGCCCCGGTCAATAAAAGAGGTCAGATTTTACTCAGAGCCTCCTGGAAGTCCTGAATAATGTCCCTGATGTCTTCAATACCTGTGGATATACGTACCAGCCCGTCCTTGATACCCCTGGCCTGGCGTTCTTCGGGGGAAAGCCCCCGGTGAGATGTCCGGGCGGGAGGGCTGACGGTGGTGGAGAGGCAGGCGAGGCTCGGCACGAACTCCACCAGCTGAAGCTCCTTGATAAGGGCATCCACTTCCCGGAGGCCTCCCCGAAGCTCCACGCTCAGCATGCCCCCGTAATCCTTGCCGAACTGGGCCCGGGCAAGGTCGTGCTGGGGATGTGAGGAAAGCCCCGGGTAGTGAACTCGAACTATTTTTTCGTTCTTTTCCAGAGCCTCCGCCAGGGCGAGGGCGTTTTTCGAATGCTGTCGCATGCGGAGCGCCAGAGTGCGGGCTCCCCGAAGGGTAAGCCATGCGTCGAAGGGGCTCATGCAGGCCCCCCGGAGGGTTCTTCCCCGGCGCAGAATCTCTATGATCTCCCGAGAGCCCGCTGCGAGTCCTCCCGTTACGTCGCTGTGTCCGTTGATGTACTTGGTGGTGCTGTGAAACACCAGGTCCGCGCCGCACTCCGCGGGACGGCAGAGCAGGGGCGAGGCGAAGGTGTTGTCCACCACAAAGAGGGCTCCCTTTTCCTGAGCCAGAGCGCCGAGCTCCGAAAGAGGGGCCACTTCCATAAGGGGGTTGGTGATGGTCTCGGCGTAAATCAGGGAGGTGTTGAAGCGGCAGGCCTTGCACACCTCCTCGGGGTTCGTGGTGTCCGCAAAGGAGACCTCCACGCCGTTTCGGAGGAGCTCATCCTTGAAAAAGGCGAAGGAACCGCCGTAGAGGACCTTTCCCGCCACCACATGATCCCCCGGCTTGAGCAGCGAGAGTATCCCCGTGGTGATGGCCCCCATTCCCGAGGCGAAGGCCACCGCATCGTCACAGCCCTCCAGAAGGGCTGCAAGCTCTTCCAGCTGACGTACCGAAGGATTGTCCATCCGGGAATAGACGTATCCCTCGTGATGATCCCATGCCCGGTCCAGCTCTTCGAAGGAGTCGAATTTGAAGACCGTGGTGGCGAAAAGAGGAGCTACCTTGGGTTTGGCCACTCCTTCATCCACCTGGGAAGCCCCGTGTACCGCCAGAGTTCGCGGAGAAAGACGTTCTTTGCTCATGACTGGTTTCTCCTCTTCCATATTTAAGCGTTCTTCCAGAATGCCCGATAGGCATCGAGGCATGCCAGAAGATCCGCCTTGCTTACCAGCTCCCAGGGGGCGTGCATGGAGAGAAGGCAAGGGCCCATGTCGAGGACGTCCATGCCCAGGTGTGCCAGATACTTGGCGATGGTGCCGCCCCCGCCCTTGTCCACCTTTCCGAGGCTCGCCACCTGCCAGGGTACTTCGTCTCTGTCGAGGCGCTCCAGAATCTTGGCGAGAAATTCTCCCCGGGCTTCGCTCCCCATGTACTTTCCCCGGCTTCCGGAGCCTTTGAGAAAGGCGATGCCGTCCCCCGCCACGGGAAGCTGCCGGGGATCGTACGCATCTTTGTAGAGGGGGTTCACCCCCGCATCCACGTCGGCACTCAGAGCCTCCGCGGCGGCGCAGCTTTTGCGGAGCGCGCCGTAGGAAGGCGCACCGGCACCGGTTTTTTCGAAGAGATCCGAGAGGAAAATGTCCAGAAGGGGAGCCTGGGCCCCCGCCACGCCGTCGCTGCCGATCTCCTCTTTATCCACGCCCATGAAAATGGAGGTGTATTCCGGAATATCCAAAGAAGTGAAGGCTTCCCAGCTCAGCCATGCGCAGATTCGATCGTCCAGGCCATAGCTGGTGAGAAGAGAGCCGTCCAGCCCCGCATTCCGGGCGGGGCCCGCCGGAACCAGGCAGAGATCCGCCGATACGAGAGCCTCCTCGGGGATTTTCCAGGTATTTTCAAGGAGCTGGAGAATCTGGGCCTTCACGTGATCCTTTTCCGCTCCCAGAAGCGGACGGTGCCCCGCGATGGCATCCAAATTTTCTCCGAGGATGGTCTCCGAAGCCTTGCGTTTTTCCATATCTCTGTCGAGATGGGGCTCGATGTCGGGAATGAGAATCACCGGATCTCCCGGAGCCTCTCCCACCGCAAGCCGGAGGGTTTTTCCTCCCTTGAGGTGCACCTCTCCGTGGAGAGCCAGGGGGATGTTGGTCCACTGGTATTTTTTTATGCCTCCGTAGTAGTGGCAGTCGAAAAGGGCGAGTCCCGAATCTTCGTAGAGGGACTGTACCTTGAGGTCTATTCTCGGAGCGTCCAGGTGAGAGCCGATAAGGCGAAAACCCTCCGCAAGAGGACGGGTTCCTATCCTGGCGGCGAGAAACGCACGATTTTTCCAGGGCATGTAGAGCACATCCCCGGGTTTCACGGAGGAAGGCTCTTCCAGGGGCGAGCCTATTTTACGGGCTTCCTCCAAAAGCCAGAGCACCGCCTCCCGTTCGGTTTTGCAGCGGCTCATGAAGATGGCAAGATTTGCGGCACAATCTTCGAGCCGCCGGTCCTCGGCGTAGCGTATCCATGCCTTGTGGCGGGGCTTGGAGTTTTTCTGTTCTTTTTCCACGGAAGATCCTTCTTTCGGCAGCGTCATATGCGCGTACCTCCTCAAAAAGAGATGGTCTACAATTTTCAAATATCCACGTATCTTCCATTGTAGCAAAGAGCATCAAAAAATTCCTCTTTTCCCGGAAGAAGTCTCTCGGGAAAAGAGGAATTTTCGCAGACACGAAACATCATATGGTGGGAGCGTCTCTCAGGAGAGGCTGCAAAAAGCCTCCTTTTCGAGCACCGTGCCCTTGGAGATGCAGCAGGCACTGCTGTAGAAGGAGATATGCCGGGAGTTTCCCCGCCGGGAGAAGCACAGAACCTTTTCCTCCGGAGCGGATACGATGCGGAGGCGTTCCTTTTCGGGATGAAGGGCGTGGTGTACCACCGCACAGGCTACGGCCCCCTCGGAGGAGGATCGGCTGAGGCGATTTTCCTCGCGTACGTACGTACAGATTTCCAGGCGGTCATCCTCGGCGGATTCGATAAAACTCACGTCTCCTCCCCTGGGAAAACGCAGGGGATCGTTAGCCAGAATCTTGGCGAGAAAAAGGAGCTCCGAAGAGTGAAAGATGCCTGGATACTCGAGAAGAATCACGCCGTGAGGACTGGGAAGGTTGAGAGAGTAAAAACATAAGTTTTCCGTGCCGTAGCGGAAGAAGGAAGGAGATCGGGGGAGATCGAAATCCTCTGAAATCTGGAGGGCGGTTTTTTCGGGAGCGTTTTTTCGCTCGTAGCGAACCGGAACATCTCCTGCAAAAAATTTCCCCGAGTCGAGGGGAATACCCAGGGATTCCGCAAAGGCCACCGCACAGACCGCTTCGTCCAGGAGCACCGCCTTTTCACATCCCTTCTCGGAGTAGAAGGCGGCGGAGAAATCCGTATCCTTCTCTGCGGAAGGGGAGAGAACGAGAAATCCCCGAGCTCCCATGCAGGTGTATTGAGAGTGAAAAAGCGAGGCCTCCCGAGCCATAAGATCCGCATCGTAAGGGGTGTGATGTGTGTGGTTGTCAAACATGACGTATCGTTTTTCGTTGGTTTCCATAAGGGTGAAATACATGGCGCATCCTCCTTTCCGAAGAGGGGTGTCTTGTAGAGGTATCGGACAAAAGATTCAAAAGATTATGTTTTTCCCGAGAAAGGGAAAGACTTTTTTTACTTTTTTTCTTGAAATGTCCCAAGGTATACTATACGTGCAGGAGCGGAAAAATGTCAAGCAAGCAGAAAGTTGTTTCTTGCCATGCAAGGGGTACGCTGCATAAATTCTTTGGAAAAGAGTCTTTTTTGCCACGAAAAGAAGAGGAATTTTGCGAGGTTGCGCGAAGTTGTACGCATATCAGAAAAATCCCTTGTTTTTCGCCTCTTATCCTTTCTGAAGGCCTCTCAGAAAGGTTGTTTCTTTCTCCGAAAGCTCCTATACTTTATCTCAAGAGCTTCGCCCTCCCTGACAGCGGTTTTCGGGTTTGTGCACTTTCGGCGGAGCAACGCCGAATAGGTGCGTTTCTTTCGATTTCGAGGTATGGCAGGCACCATCGGATCCGGGAGATTGCGGCAGTGGTTTCAGGCAACTCCTGGAGAAAGACCGAAGAAGTGGCGGTAAGGGGTTCTTTCCGAGTGACATGTTGTATATGGAAGGAAACCCGGCGGAGCAGTAAAGAGGTAGTATCGCTGGTAACACTGTGGAAGCGGAAACACAGAAGCATGGCGTAGAAGCAGGTGATTTTCTGGAAGGTATAGAAGTAGCATTTCCGGAGGGCGAAGCTCCTCGCACCATCATCCGATACGAGGCGGGCTGGAAAACGAAAGTTTTCCAGCCTTTTTTCATTTTTCCCGGGGAGTGTTTTTCTCGGGAAACGAAAAAACATGAGCCTTTAAATGAAGGCTCACACGACCATGAAGCCCCAAAGCCCCTGGTGTTCTAGACCCTTGTTTTTTCTCATGAGAATGCAAAAATATGAAAAATAAAGCGGAATCTTTCCTGTTTTCCTTCCGGGGTTGTAAAATGTAAGAAGTTGCGAGAATACACCTTCTCGATCGAGTAATTTTTCGACCCTTTTTCATGTGTTTTTTGCTGTATCGGTGCAACGCTCAGAGAGTGATCCCGAGATTCCGCCGCTCGGTTCTTTTGGGAGGAGATGGAGATATGGAGAAAATACGGCGAATTCCCGTGGAACACCTTGCATCCTGCGAAGGGCTGATAGCCGAGGATGTCATGTCCTCGGACGGAAGGGTTTGCCTTCTTCCCAAGGGGACGAATCTCTCCTTCGATGCGGTGCGACGTACGCTCCCCCTGGTGATCCGCCAGCTTCACCGCAGAGGGATCAAAACGCTTCTCATAAGTCAGGAGGACGAATATTCTCTTGATGAGCTTCAGAAGATCGTGGATCGTCTCAAGCTTCCCTTCTCGAAAGAACTGGATCGTTCTCTGGCCCGTCAGGCGGCTTCTCAGGTGGGTAGTGTCTATACCCGCATAGCCACCACCGGAGTGGTGGAAGAAGAGGACTTTGCGGCTCTCATGGAGACCGGCAGAGTCCTTGCCAAGGAAATAGAACGGGTTCCCCAGGTTCTCATGTCTCTTTCGGATATCCGCTCCTTCGACGAATATACCTACATTCATTCTCTCAACGTGGCCCTTCTTGCGGGATTTATGGCAAAGAAAATACAGCCGAACAATTCCTCTCTCGTGGAGACCGTCACCGTGGGCGGGTTGTTGCACGATCTGGGAAAGACTCGGGTGCCCAGGGAAATCCTCAACAAGCCGGGGCCTCTCTCCAAGGAGGAGTTCGTCTACATTCAGGATCATCCTGCGGCGGGTGAATTTCTTGCTCGTCGGGGAGGTGTGCGGGATTCCGAGGTGCTCACCTTTATCCGGCATCATCATGAGCGATGGAGCGGAGAGGGCTATCCCGACAAACTCCGGGGAGAGGATATCCCCTTTGTCGCCCGGATCGCCTCGGTGGCGGACGTTTTCGATGCCCTCACCACGAAGCGGGTTTATAAGGATGCTTGTCACAATGCTCGGGCGCTTCAGATGATTATCGAGAATACGGGAACTCATTTTGAAAAAAGTATCGTCCGTACGCTTTTGAGCTCCGTGGGGCTCTATCCCCCGGGATCCGTGGTGGAGTTGAACGATGGTTCCATCGGAGTGGTGGTGGGTACCCGGGAAAAGGATCTTTTCCGTCCTCAGGTGCTTCTCCAGTCGGATCCCGAAGGAGATACCTACGAAGAGCCCCGGGTGGTGGATCTTCATCAGAAGGGATCGGACCTTTTCGTTCACAAGGTTTTGGGATCTGCCAAGAAACGCACCTTTCAAGAGGCTGTAGCTCTGTAAGCTTTCCTCCCCCTGCCCCCCTTTCGGGGGGCTTTTTTTTATCCTTTTTGCGAGATCGGGTAATGTGAAATCCCTTCATAAAATGGTATGATGTTCTGCATGTGGGGCACATCGTCTCTTTCCGAGACCTGTCGTTTTTTGCGTACCCTCCGGGGCTTTCTCCCCGGATTTTCTGGAGGAACCGAAACATGGAAACCATACGGAGAGTCGCTGTGGAACATCTTGCGTCCTGCGAAGGACTGATAGCCGAGGATGTCATGTCCGCGGATGGAAAGGCGTGTCTGCTCCCCAAGGGGACCAATCTCTCTCTCGATGCGGTGCGTCAGTCTCTTCCCCTGGTGATGCGCCAGCTTCAACGAAGAGGAGTTGCCTCGATCCTCGTGAGCAGAGAGAACGAATACTCCCTGGATGAGCTGCAGCGTATCGTAGAAGGCCTGGAGCTTCCCTTTGCTCAGGAGCTGGATCGCTCTCTCGCCCGGCATACGGTTGCCCAGGTAGGTCAGGTTTATGGGCGTATTGCCATGGATGTTTCGGTTTCCGCAGACTTCGCCATGCTGGTGGACACGGGAAAGGTTCTCGCCCGAGAGATTCGAAGGGTTCCCCAGATTCTTCTCTCCCTCTCGAATCTCCGATCCCTTGATGAATATACCTTCGTTCACTCTCTCAACGTGGCACTCCTTGCGGGATTCGTTGCCAAGCGCATGAAGCCCGACGATCCGGTACTTCTCGAAGCGGTAACCATTGGAGGATTGCTGCACGATCTTGGAAAGACCCGAGTTGCCCCGGATATTCTCAACAAGCCCGGGCGCCTCTCCGAAGAGGAGTTTCGGAAAATTCAGGCCCACCCTTCGGAAGGAGAGCTTCTTGCCCGGCAGGCGGGAATAGAGGATCCCCGAATTCTCTCCTTCATCCGCCACCATCACGAACGATGGGGAGGGGAAGGATATCCGGATAAAATCCAGGGGGAGGATATTCCTCTGGCGGCTCGGATCGCTGCGGTGGCGGATGTGTTTGACGCCCTCACCACCAAGCGGGTGTACAAGGATGCGTATCACAATGCCCGGGCTCTTCAGGTCATTATAGAGAGTACCGGAAGCCACTTCGATCGAACCGTGGTGCGCAGCCTTTTGAGTTCCGTGGGGCTCTATCCGCCGGGATCGGTGGTGGAGTTGAGCGACAACTCCGTAGGTGTGGTGATGGGAAATCGGGAGAGAGATCTTTTCCGTCCCCAGGTACTCCTTCAGAAGGATCCTGGGGGAGCCTCCTGCGAGGAGCTCCAAGTAGTGGATCTTCATGATCATGGGGTAGAGCTTTTCATTACGAAGGTTTTGGGTTCCGCCACGAAGCGGAGCCTTCGGGAACCTTCCCTGGCAGGGGCATAGCTTTTTCACATGTTCCGGATTCTTCACTCTCTTTCACGAATTCCCCTTTGGTTTCAAATTTTCTTCATAGCCGGCCTCGCCTCTCTGCTTGGAATCGGGGCAGTGGGTGTTATGGCTTCCCGGATGATTGCTTCCCAGCTGGAGGAACATCTGGGAGAGCATGTCATGAGCCTTTCCTGGACCGTGGCGCACATGCCTGCGGTACAGGAGAGTCTTGCCCGGGAAGGAGAAGATCCGGAACTCCGAAAGCTTCTCGATGCGATCCGCGAGAAGGTGGGGGTGGCCTTTATCGTCCCCGTGAGGGGCGAGAGAAGGGACTTCCCCCTGAGAGAAAGAGCATTGGTGGGAAGAGTCCTCGGAAACGGAGAGGCCTACCTTGCCCGGGGAGCCGGTCCTCTTGGGCCTTCACTGAGAGCCCTTACGCCTGTAATATGGCAGGGTCGTCAGGTGGGAGCGGTTTCCGTGGGAATGCTCGTGGAGGATGTACAGACCGCCCTTCGAGAGCTTTCCCGTAAACTCGGAGTGGCCTTGATGGTAGGGCTTTCTCTTGCTCTGGGTGGTGCGGTTCTCGTGGCGTGGAACGTCAAACGAAGCCTTTGGGGGCTCGAACCCGAAGAGATCGGACGTCTTCACGGTGAGCGGGAGAGCATGCTGGAATCCATCAAAGAGGGCATTCTTGCGGTGGATCGACAGGGACGAATTACCTTGCTGAACAACTCTGCCCGGGAACTCGTGCGGGTTTCCGGAGATATTCGGGGTGAACCCGTGGAGCTTTTCCTTCCGGATACCCGGCTTCCCGAAGTTCTCCGTACGGGGGAACCGGAGTTCGATATGGAAATGCTCTTGCGAGGAATCCGGGTAATGACAAACCGCATCCCCATACGTCTTCGGGGAAAGGTTATCGGAGCGGTGGCAAGCTTTCGTGACATGACGGAAATCCAGGCTCTCGCGGAAGAGGTCACGGGAGTGAGAGTCTATCTGGAAGCCCTCCGGGTGCAACACCATGAATTTCGAAACAAGCTTCAGACCATTTCCGGTCTTGTGCAGCTTGGAGAGACCCATCGAGTTCTCGATTTTATCGACAGGGTGGTGGATGGGCAGGATACCCTGGCTTCCATGGTGACGGAACGTATCAAAAACCCCGAGGTCGGGGGTATCCTTTTGGGAAAGATGGGGCGGGCCCGGGAGCTTGGAATCTCCTTCGTTCTGGATTCCCGCAGTTTTTGTGGCCGAGATCCCGGCGTTTCCGCCCAGACCCTGGTGGTCATTCTGGGCAATCTCCTGGATAACGCCATGGAGGCGGTGCGTTTTCTTGCTCCGGAGAGACGTGCTCTTCGGGTTTCTCTCTATGATGAGCCCGAGATTATGCGGATCGAGGTGGAGGATTCGGGAACCGGTATTTCTCCGGAGGTGCGGCATAAAATATTCGATCGGGGATTCTCCACCAAACCGGGAGAAAATCCTCGAGGTTACGGTCTTTATACGGTGCGAACCCTTGTGGATGCCCAAGGAGGAGAGATCCGCCTGGAGTCCTCGGAAAGAGGAAAGACCCTCTTTATCGTAGAATTGTCCAAAAAAGAGGAGAGCCTATGAAATCTCTGGATGTACTTATTGTGGAGGATGATCCCATGGTGGTGGAAATTCACCGCCGTTGTATCGGTCAGGTGCCGGGATACCGGGTGGTAGCTGTTGCGGGAACCGGTGAAAAGGCTTTGGAACTTCTGGAGAAGGTTTCCGCAGATCTCCTGATCCTCGATATTTTCATGCCCGGCCTCGGAGGGATAGATACGCTCCGAATTCTTCGGGAAAAAGGAATTCCTCTCGATGTGGTGGTGGTGTCCGCCGCCAATGATGTGACTACGGTTCATGAAGTAATGCGGGGGGGAGCCTTCGACTATATCGTCAAGCCCTTTCGTTTCGAGCGCATGCACGAAACCCTCCGTGCCTATCGTTCCATGCGGGAGAAACTGAAATCCCGGGAGGCAACATATCGCCAGGAGGAGATTGATTCTCTCTACCGATTGAAAAATGTGCGTTCCCATCAGGAGGGAGAGCTTCCCAAGGGATTGAGCGTGGTTACCATGGAACATTTGCTGGAAGTCATGGAGGCGAAGAAGACTCCCCTTACCGCCGAAGATCTTGCCCGGGAAGCGGGAATAGCCAGGGTTACCGCCCGGCGGTATCTCGAATACCTCGTAGGGGCGGGACGGGTTTTGCTTCAGCGGGAGTATAAAGAGATAGGACGGCCCAAAAATCTCTATCAGCTTCAATAAGAGAAGGTTTTATTCTTTATTGTTTATGAAGCATCTTCCGAGAGCCTTGCAAAGAGAGGCTCTTTTTTTCGTGCTTTTTGAAAAGAAGACCAAAAGGATACCGCAATGATTTTTACCACCAAATACCTTGTAGAAGATGGAGTTGTCAGTACAATACGGGGCTAAAGGAGATGAAAGGGTTCTTCCGTGTTCTCCTTCGGAGGGTTGCGGCTTTGCCGCATGGGAGTGTGTGCAGGACGTGGAAAAGCATAATGTCTTGAAACTATTGTAAGGAGGATGTGTGATGAAAAAGTGTTGGTTGCATATGGGGGGAATTGTTCTGGTAGCTGCTTTTCTGGGTTGTGCCGGAGGGGCTCTCGCGGCGGAGTGGAAACCCACTCGTCCCGTGGAGATTGTAGCTCCTGCGGGGCCTGGAGGCGGATGGGACCGTCAGGCTCGGATCATTCAGAGAGTCGCCAAGGAAAAGGGGCTTCTGGATAAGCCCGTTCTCGTGAGCAACAAGCCCGGAGGGGGCGGTGCCACGGGATGGACCTATCTCAAGGGTAAAGCGGGACGGGGGGAGTATCTTGCCTGTACCTCCAGCCTGCTTCTTCTCAACAACATTCTCGGCACGAGCGAGCTTATGTACGACGATTTTACTCCCATTGCGGCCATGCAAACCGAGTGGGAAGTGGTGGCGGTGAAAAACGACGCTCCCTGGAAGAATCTGAAGGAGTTTCTCGATGCTCTTCGGGAGGATCCCGGTTCCATACCCATCGGTGTGGGGCCTGCCATGGGAAACGACGATCATGTACAGCTTCTTATGCTCACTGCCAAGGCGGATATCGATCCTGCCGCATTGAAGTTCGTGGTTTATCCCAGTACTGCTGCCACCATGCTTCCCGCCTTGATGGGAGATCATGTCAAGGCTATCACCACGAGCTATGGAGAGTGTCTGGAACAGGTAAAGGCCGGAAATATCCGCTTCCTCGGCGTATCGTCCCCCGAGAGGGTGGCCTCCACGCCGGATGTTCCCACCTACCGCGAGCAGGGATATGACGTGGTCTTTGGTCACTGGCGGGGTGTTATCGGAGCTCCCGACATGACCCCCGAAATGAAGACCTTCTGGGGGAACTTCTTCAAGGAAGTGGTGGAGAGCGATCTGTACAAGCAGACCATGGAAACCGAAGGACTGGAGCCTTTCTTTCTCGGTCCCGACGAATATTTCGATTTTCTTGCGGAACAGTACGAAGTCAACAAGGATCTACTCCATAAGGTAGGGCTCGCGAAGTAACCGCCATGCCGGATCTCTTTTCTCCGCCTGTTTTGCGTCTGCCCGCGGAGAAGGGGATACTCTCAAGGGAAGAGGCTCTTCGGGGCCTCTTTTCTTTTCGAAAGAATTATAGAAAGGAGTTGAAACCATGACCAGGGATACGATAGTGGGCCTTTTAGGTCTTTTTCTCGGAGGAGGCTATACCGCCATGGCGTTGATGCTTCCCATGTCGGCGGTGCAGGATGGCGTGGGGCCCAGACTTTTTCCCTGTATTGTGGGAGGAGTCGCCTTTCTGGCGGGGCTTGTTCTGGTGCTGCGGGAAAGGGCGCGTCCCCGGGAGGAGAAGAAGGTCTTTTCCTTCGGATTCCGGGAAGATAGGAAGGTTTACGTGAAAATTCTCCTTACCGTGGTGGGAGGCACAGCTTACGGCATGTTGCTGGATCCCCTGGGATACGTATTGGCCACCATGGGGTTCATGCTTTTTCTCACCTTTATGGTTTCTTCCAGGGCGGTGCAGAATCTGGCTATCTCTCTCCTCTTTCCCCTGGTAACCTACGTGGTCTTTTCAAATCTGCTCAGTCTGAGCCTGCCCCGGGGAATTCTCGGGGATCTCTTGCCCTACTTCTAGAATCCGGGAGGTTTTTTTATGGATGAAATTTTTGCGAACCTTGCCATAGGTTTCTCTACCGCTCTTACCCCCATGAACCTTACATGGGTGGTCATCGGAGGTTTCCTCGGCACTATAATCGGCATGCTTCCCGGTCTCGGTCCCGCCACGGGGGTGGCCATTCTCATTCCCATCAGCTATAGTATGGATCCCACCACGGCCCTGGTTACCATGTGCGCCATCTATTACGGGGCCATGTTCGGAGGATCCCGGGCATCCATCATGATCAATACTCCCGGGGACGCTTCGGCCATCGTCACCTGTTTCGACGGATACCCCATGACGAAAAACGGCGAGGCCGGCAAGGCTCTGGGCATTTCCGCCTTATCCTCCTTTTTCGGGGGTATGGTGGGCATGATTTTCCTCGTCTTTTTCACCCTTCCCGTGGCGAAGATGGCCCTCAAGTTCGGTCCCGCCGAGATGTTTTCTCTTCTCATTCTCGCTCTTACCGCTACGGTTACCCTGGCTCAGGGAAATTTGATGAAGGGTTTTCTTGCCATGGCTCTGGGTTTTATGGTGGGCACCGTGGGAATCGATCCCCAGTCGGGGATCTTTCGCTTTACCTTCGGTGTGGAGGCTCTTCAGGAGGGTGTGGATTTCCTCGTGGCCATGATCGGTCTCTATGCGGTGGCGGAGGTGTTCAAAAACTATGGATCTCTCGAAAAGAACGTTTCTCTGGATACTTCCTCCATAGGTAGGGTCTGGGTTTCCTGGAAGGATTTCAAGCGTTGTTTCGGAAGTATGGTCCGCGCTTCCCCTCTCGGGTTTGTGGTGGGAGTACTTCCCGGCATGGGGGGGACCGTGGCGACCTTCATGTCCTACGCCATGGAAAAGGGGCTCAGCAAGAATCCCGAGAAGTTCGGCAAGGGAGCCATAGAGGGTGTGGCTGCTCCGGAAGCGGCGAACAATGCATCGAGCTGCGGTGCCCTGGTACCTCTGCTCACTCTGGGAATTCCCGGATCCGGCACCACTGCGGTAATGCTGGGAGCTCTCATGATGCTGGGAGTCCGGCCAGGGCCGGTGCTCTTTCAGATGCATCCCGAAATTGCCTGGGGGGTTATCGCCTCCATGATGGTGGGAAACGTGGTACTGCTTCTTATCAACATGCCCCTGGCGATTCCTCTGGTAAAGCTCCTGAAAATCCCTACCCGGATCATGCTTCCCCTGATTTTGGGAATGGCCTTCATGGGAACCTATTTCCTGAACTACAACTCTTTCGATTTCGTTTTGGTGACCCTGTTCGCCCTGGGAGGATTTCTGCTCATGAAGCTGGAGGTTCCCCTGCCTCCCCTCGTGCTGGCTCTCATTCTGGGGGAGACGGTGGAGTTGAATTTCCGTAATGCCATGACCATTTCCGGGGGGGACGTCATGTTTTTTCTGGAACGCCCTCTTTCCGCCACTTTTCTGGGACTTGCGGGGCTTTCCCTGGCCTATTTCCTCTGGAAAAACCGAAAGGATTCTTGCAAGGCACGGTAGGTGGTACCGAATTTTTATGCACGGAAGCGAAGGAGCCGCCGCAACCTTTTTGAAAGGCTGCGGCGGCTCCTTGTAATGTGCCCTATTCTTCCAGAAGCTCCCGAACCTTGCGAAGTGCCTGGGGGATGGGAATATGCTGCGGGCATTTGGGAACGCAGGCTCCGCAGTCGATGCATGCCGAGGCACGGCTTGTCTCGTTCAGCATCACCCGGTTGTTGAAACGGGCCCTTTCAAGGTCGTCGAACATGAAGGCGCTGTTGTAGTGGTTGAGGCATTCGGGAATCCGGACTCCCTGAGGACAGGGGAGGCAGTAGCCGCAGGATGTGCAGGGGTAGATCATGCGCCGGGCATATTCTTCCGCCGCCCGATCCACCAGGTGCAGCTCCTCCTTTCCGAGGCTTCCGGGAATGCCCCGGGAGGCGATCTCCAGATTTTCCCGTACGTGTTCCGGGGTGCTCATGCCGCTGAGCACCAGGGAGATCTCCGGCATGTCCCAGACCCATCGCAGAGCCCATTCCACGGGGCTTCGGCGGACCGGGGCGCTGTCCCAGATTTTCTGCACTGCGGGAGGAACGTTTTCCGCAATTTTACCTCCCCGGAGGGGTTCCATGATGATCACCCCGATTTTTTTCGAGGCCGCATAGCCAAGTCCTTCGGCGCCTGCCTGGTAGTTCCGGTCCAGGTAATTGTACTGAATCTGGCAGAAATCCCAGGGATAGGCATCCAGGATGGTTTTAAAGAGCGGAAGCTGGTCGTGAAAGGAAAATCCGATCTTTCCGATGGCACCCTCTGTTCGGGCTTTTTCGAGAAATCCCTCAAACCCCGAACTTTGGATGTTGTGCCACCTCTGCTCGTTAAAGTTGTGCATGAGATAGTAGTCGATGTGATCCGTCCGGAGGCGCCGGAGCTGTTCGTGGAGAATTCGTTCCATGTCTTCCGGGGATTCCACCTCCCAGAGGGGAAGCTTTGTGGCGAGGTACACCTTTTTGCGGTACCCCCCCTCCAGGGCCTTTCCCACGAAGGGCTCGCTCTCTCCGTTATGGTAGGGCCATGCAGTGTCTACGTAGTTTACGCCGCCATCTATGGCGGTATAGAGCATTTCCTCCGCCAGCCCTTCGTCGATGGTTCCTCCTTCGGTGAGGGGAAGGCGCATGCAGCCGAAGCCGAGAATGGAAAGCTTTCGGTCTTCTCCGGGCATACATCGGTAAAGCATAGTATCACCTCCTGTGCATGAGGGGCCCCCCCAGGTCGCTTTTTCTGAGACAAAGGGGTGACATTATGCTGTTGATCCCTCTTTCGAAGAATTGTATCATGACACTGCGGAGAGCCGAGAATGAGAAAACCCTCTGCGCCCGTCCTTTTCGGAAAAGAGAGGGAGTTCGCGGAGGTATTGGGAAAAAAGGAGGAAAGGCTATGCGAAAGAAGATACGGATTCTTGTCATCGCCATGACGATTACGGGGGCACTTTTGGGAATGGGGGGCCTTGCGGGAGGCGACATCCTTCCTCAAAACTCTCATAACGTGGCGCGGTACATTTCTATCGTCAACGCCGAGGATTTCCCCGAGGTAGTTCTGGCGGCTTACGTTACGGGGCCCATGCTCCAGGAGGCGGAAGTCAAGGAGATTCGTTCGGGGGAGTATCTTTCCAAGGGATATAAGTTCAACCGGTATCGGATCTTCGCGGTTCCTCGCAACCTTCTTTCGAAGACCGGTTCCCGGGGATTGCGGTTTCAGGATGTTCCGCAAGATGGAAGGGCTTCTTCCCAGGGAATCGCTCTCCTTTCGGACAGCATCGACCCCGGCACGAAAAGCGTAACCAACGAGAACCCCCTGGTGGCGGAGCATTTGGAATACCAGCTTTTGAAGAATCGGGACGGCACCTTTCGGCTCGTACTTGCCAAGGAGACCCGGGAGTACGACTATACGCGCTACGGATCCGGCGTGACCGGCTCCTCAGGAGAGGGCGGAGTCGACGGAACTCCGAGCACCCATGATCGGGGAAAGGCCGGAAGCTCGGATTCGTAAAAAAGATGTTCCGAATCTGCGGAGCTTTTTCCGCAGAGGTCATATGGAAATCGCCCCGGGAGAGCCGTTGTAAAAGGCTCCCGGGGCGATTTTTGCATGCCTGCTGCGGGATAGCTTTAGTAGGTCCACTCGAAGGGATCCGCCCCGGCTTCCACGATGCGCCGCTGCATATCCTCCCGATACCGGATAAAATCCTCCTCGGTGCGTCCCTCCACCCGGGCCACGAGAACCGGCTGGGTGTTGGAGGCCCGCAGAAGCCCCCACCCGTTGGGATAGAGAATGCGTACTCCGTCCACGGTGATGGCGTCGTAATCCTCCAGAGCGCTCTCCTTGACCTTTTCCACCACCTGAAACTTGGCGGCATCCGGGCAGGAAAAACGAGTCTCCGCAGTGCTGCAGTATTTGGGAATTCGGGCCACCATATCCGAAAGTTTCTCCGTGCGGTTCGAAAGAATCCGCATGAGTCTTCCTGCGGCATAGAAGGAGTCGTCGAAGCCGAAGTATTCGTCCGCAAAGAACATGTGTCCCGAGACCTCCCCGGCGAAAAGGGCATGAATCTCCTTCATCTTTGCTTTGATGAGGGAATGTCCGGATTTCCAGAAGACCGGTTTGCCCCCCAGGCGCTCCACTTCATCCACCAGGGCCTGGGAACATTTTACCTCGATAATGGCCTCCGCTCCAGGGTGTTTGGCGAGGATTTCCTCCCAGTAGAGAGCCATGAGAGTGTCTCCCCAGATGACCTCTCCCTGGTCATCCACCACGCCGATGCGATCTGCATCGCCGTCGAAGCCCACTCCGAAATCGGCTCCCTCCCGGCGCACCCTCTCGATGAGGGTTACCAGGTTTTCCCGTACCGTGGGATCCGGATGATGGTTCGGAAAGGTGCCGTCCGGGGTGTCGAAGAGAGGAATAAAGTCGCAGGGGAGTTTGGCGAAGAAGTCGTTCATGAGAAGGCTGGCGGCGCCATTTCCCGCATCTCCCACCACCTTGAGCCTCCGGGGACCGAGGTGGAGTTTGGATTCCAGCATCTCCAGGTAGGCTTTTCCTGTTTCCCGCTCTGCCAGGGTTCCCTCCCGGAAGGTTTCCGCGAAATCTTTTTCCCGGATGATCCGAAGGATCTCCTGAATCTGCTCTCCGTAGAGAGTAACCTTACCTATGCCGAGTTTGAGACCGTTCATCTCCTTGGGATTGTGGCTTCCCGTTACCATTACTCCTCCGGGGGATTCAAGGTGCAGCATGCTCCAGTAGAAGGCGGGGGTGGTGACCCTTCCTACGCTGATCACGTTTATTCCCACGGAACGCAATCCCGCGGTGACATTTTCCATGATTCGGGGAGTGGACATGCGGATGTCCCCTCCCACTACGGCCCTGGAGATGTTCTGCCGCTGCAGCCACGTTCCGTAGGCTCTGCCGATGGATTCCACCACCGACGGAGTGAGCTCGCTATCCGCAATACCTCGAATATCGTACTCCCGAAAAATATGCTCCGGAATCTGTGCCATAAATCGTCCCTCCTTAGATGTTTTCCATATCATGATAAAGTCAGGGGCTTCGTTTCCTCCTGAAGAGAGTTGCAGATAAGGAATGATTCTTTATGGAAGGCCGCTGCGGAGGAAGGAAAACCCTGCTATAGTGTACCTGTTTCTTCCAGGAACGGAAAGGACGGATTCGCATTGAAGGGTATGCAGCTCGTATTTCCTCTGCTTTGCATCATGGCCATCGGATATGCGGCACGCCGCAGAAACGTGCTTACCCCGGAGGTCTGTACAAAGCTCAATCTTCTTCTTTTCTGGGTGATCAACCCGGCCATTCTCTTTCGGAGCACCTATCTCATGGGGGCGGGAGCCGAGGTGTCCCGTTCCTTTCTGCTGGTCATGTATGTCTCCTTTCTTGCGGTGCCCCCTCTGGCATGGCTTGCGGGAGGATTGCTTCACCTCCCCCGGGAGCGGCTGGGGGTTTCGGTGCTGGTCTCCATCCGATCCAACAACGTCTTTATGGGTATTCCCGTAATCTCCATGGCTCTGGGAGATGCGGGAATGGAGGTTTATTCCCTCTTTCTCGCTTTCGGCATGGCGGGGTTCATGGTGATCTCCATCGCCTGGGGAGAGTCCGCCTTTTCGGGGAGGCTTTCTCTTCGTTCTTTGGGGAATACCTTTCTCAAGGTTCTGAAAAACCCCTTGGTTCTCTCCTGTCTCGGAGGTATGGGGCTTGGATCGCTCTTTTCGGGCATACTTCCTTCGGGGATCGAAACGAGCATGCGCATTCTCGGCAGCAGCGCCAGCGGCATGGCCCTCCTGGCTCTGGGAGCCACCCTGCGGCCGGAGGGGCTTTTTCAGGGGCTTCGGCACAGCTGGCGGGATGTGTGCATGAAGCTTTTGGTTCATCCCGGAGTGGTGTGGCTGCTGTGTCGGTTTTTCCCTCTTCCCCCGGTGATGGAACATACCCTGGTGCTTCTGGCGGCACTTCCTGCGGCGATCAACAACTTTCCTCTCGCCCAGGGTATGGGAATGGATGCGGAGTATGCCGCAGAGGTTATCGCCACCACCACCATCGTTTCGGTGGGTACCATTCCCCTCTGGATCGGTATTCTCGGGGTTTGAGCACCCCCTTCAGCACGGAGCCTTTCAAAAATCGGAAAACCCGGAATACGGGAATATGCGCATGTCCTAAGGAGGTTTTTTTATGAAATCTAAAGAGGCTTGTCCCTATACTCTTACCGTTCCTTTTCGGGAGGAGTGGATGGAGACGGTCTCCTTTTTTGTGCGCCAAGGTGCCCGGAGCTGGGGCTATTCCTCTAAAGAGCAGAGTTACTACGAACTTGCGGCGGAGGAGATTTTCGGAGGTCTTATCGAAGGAAACGAGGCAGAGGGGTTTGTGACGGTGCTCCTGCAGGATGCCCCTCTGGGTATGGCGGTGCTCTTTCGGGATAAGGGAGCTCCCGTGGATATCCACGCCCTTCCGGAGTACCGTCCCGAGAACCCCGAGGAAGAGAATTTTCGAGGACTTCGGATCTTTCTCGCCCGGAGCTTTATGGATGAACTTGCCTTTGAAAACCGGGGTATTCAGGGGCGGGAGGTCCGGATTATGCGCTACCGGTCATCCCTGGAGGAGGGAAACCATTTTCGGGAAGCATCCCCGGACGTTTCGGAGCCCTCCGAAAGAGAGAGAAACCTTCCGAAAACCTGGGAGATCCGTCCTATGCGCTCCGAGGAGGCTCTGGGGGTTTCCCGCTGTGCCTGGGCTGCCTACGGCTACTCCTACTGCGAACATATTTACTATCCCGAACGGGTGGCGGAGCTCAACCTCCGGGGAGCGGTGCGCTCCTTCGTGGCGGTTACCGGGGAAGGCGAGATCATGGGGCATGCCTGGCTCTCCTTTTTTCCCGCAGATCCTGGAATTGCAGAAATGGGAGGAGCCTTTGTGGATCCTCGTTACCGGGGATTGGGATGCCTGGGAGGTTTTGCCCGGGTTCTTCAGGAGGAGGCCCGGAGAAGCGATCTGGAAGGGGTTTTCGTGGAATCCGTTACCGCCCATGTCTACTCTCAGAAGCCCGTGCATCAGGACGGTTTTCGGGATTGCCTCCTCCTGCTGGGCAAAGTTTCCCGTACCCGGTTCAGAGAGATCGACGAGGAAGAGCGCCAGCGCCTGAGCCTTCTCGTATCCTTTCGCTTCTTCCATACTCCCTCTCTCCGGCGATGCGTCTTTCCTCCGAGGCATGAGGAGATGCTCCGGCAGATCTATGCGCATCTGGGCATTCCCGTGGAATATGTAGAGCCTTCCGGAGAACCTTCGGAAAAGACGCTCTTTCAGGGGCGGACGGAGCTTCAGGTGACGGCGGATATGCAGCATCGGAGCGCGGATATCTGGCTTCGGTCTTACGGAAACGATGCGGAGGAGGAGCTCCGCAGGGTTTTCCGGGGGCTCTGTTACGAGGGAATAGCCTCGATGTACCTCTATCTTCCCCTGGAAAAGGAAGAAACCTCCCGCTTTTCCTCCAGGGCGGAGGAACGGGAATTCTTCTTTGCCGGAGTGATGCCGGGATCCGCCGGAAAAGATTGGCTGGTACTCCAGTATTTGCACGACGTTCTTCTGGACTACCATGCCATACAGTGCGGAGATCCCTTCGGGCAGGCCCTTCTCGCTTACGTGCGGTCCATGGATCCCGAGAGAGATCTACGGCAGAAAGGCTGAAGCGTTCCATCCTCCATGGCGCCACCAGGAGGGACGGCCATAGCCGGGATGCCGTTTTTCGATAAAAATCCTCTCAATTTGTGCAAGGTAAGGAAGGCCGGTGTATTTCATGAAACGTACAACTCCGAACAATTTTTTGGTGGAGCGGTTGAACCGCCTTTTCGCCAGAGCCCGGCAGGCCCCTTTTTACCGGGAAAAATACCGGCATCTCCCCGAACGTATCGCCTCTCTCGAAGAATATGCCTCCTTTCCCGTGCTGGAAAAAGAGGAACTTCGGGAGAAAAGCGTGCATCTTTCGGAGGAAATGCTTACCTCATCTCTCCGAGGGCACTACGTTTTTTCCGCGGGAGGTACCACCGGAGCTCCTTCCTATGTCTGCTATACCCCGGAAGAGCTTGATCGGGGAGTGAAAGCCCAGAAGCGCTGTTTCGAACACCTGGACCTTGGTCCGGGAGATGCGGTGGCCAACTGTTTCAAGGCGGGAGCCTTCTGGACGGGATATCTGGTACTCAACCGGACCCTGGAGAGCTTTCCCTGCCGGATCCTTCCGGTTACCGCAAACCAATCCGTTGATGAAACCCTGGATTATCTGGCCCTCTTCCGCCCCACCGTGCTCATAAGCGTTCCTCCGGTGATTGCCGCCCTCGCGGAGGCGGGAGAACGGCGAAAAATATCTCTCCCTCTCCGAGCCGTGCTCTATGCGGGAAACCATCTCTCCCTGGCGCAGCAGGAGGAAATCCGCCGGATCTGGAAAAACCCTTTCATCGGTTCTGCGGGGTATGCCGCAGTGGAAACCGGCCCCATCGGATGGCAATGCGCCCATTGCGAGGGAACGGAACACCACGTGTTGGAGGATTGGTGTTACCTCGAGCGGGAGGAGGACGGCAACGCCTTGGTGACGGTGTTGGAACGGTTCTACCATCCCATACTCCGGGCTCGGGTGGGAGATCTCGTGGAATGGGTAGACGAGCCCTGCCCCTGTGGCAGCGGATCTCCCAAGTTCCGGCTCCTTTCCCGGAGCGATGACCTGGTGCGGCTGAACTTCGACCAGTTTCAAATGTCCGAGGCCGAGGCGATTTTTCGGGAGTACCCGGAGCTCTCGGGAATCTCTCAGCTTGTGTTGGAGCCCCGGGGTAAAAAACTCCGTTTTCTTTTTCGTGTGGAGCTCCGCCATTCTTTGGAGGAGCCCCGGAAAAAAACGCTTGCGGAAACCCTGGAGCAGGCTCTCATGGAAAAAGTACCCCTCTTTTCCCAGGGCTGGGAGGCCAACGGAGTGGATTCTCTGGAGATCCGCCTCGAACCCTCCGGAGGAATCGAACGGCTTTCCCGAACGGGAAAGATCCGGCAAGTGGTGGATTTGCGGGGCGCCCCGAAGAAAATCTGATGTGCCCGAAAATTTGGATACATGCGTGGAAATGTTCTGAAATCCTTTGGATTGGCCCCGTACCTATCTGCCGGAGAGGCTCTTGCCTCGGAAAAGAATTTCCGGGAGAATGAACGGAAGAAGTGCGTACTTTTCTGAGACGGGAAATCGGAAAGTCGGAAAAGAGGATAAGGGGGAAAGGCCGATGTTCGATTTGAAAATCTTTCTTAAAAATGAAGTGAAGCCCGCTTTGGGGTGTACCGAACCCGGAGCGGTGGCCCTTGCGGTGGCTCGGGCCAGGGAAGCTCTGGGAAACGTGGAGGAACATCCGAAAATTTCCGTGAAGGTGAGTCCGAGCATTTACAAGAACGGCCTCGATGTGGGAGTTCCCGGAGCCGAGGGGGCTCGGGGAAACGTCCTTGCCGCAGCCTTGGGGTATGTTTGCGGGCATTCGGAATACAGCCTCGAGGTGCTCAAGGACAGCACTCCGGAGGATCTGGAAAAGGCCCGGAATATCGTAGCTTCCGGAGGCGTGGATCTCTCCTGTGATTACGACCGTACGGGGGTATATGTACAGGCTTTGGTCTCCCAGTCTTCGGGAATAGCGGCCTGCCTCATCGAAGGAGGGCACTCCCGGATTGCCCGGGTTACCAGAAACGGAGAGGAGATCTATGAGGTCTCCCCGGACACGAAGGCCGCGGCTTCTTCGGAGGAGCCCGAATACCGCCAGGCCTTGCGGAAGATGAACTACGAAGATGTGCTTGTCCTGGCGGACGCCCTGGACGAGGAGGATGAAACCTACCTTCTTCGGGGGGTTGCCATGAATCTCGAAGCCGCAGCCTTCGGCCTTGAAGGAAATCTGGAATCCCGGCTTCACCTGGTAAAGCATCTCAAGGCTCTTATCGGCAAGAACAAGATTTCCGACGACCTTCTCGCGAAAGTTCGCCTCTATGCCACCGCCGCTTCGGAAGCCCGCATGGCGGGGGCGAAAAAGCCCGTCATGAGCAGTGCCGGAAGCGGGAACCACGGTATTACCGCGGTGCTCCCCGTAGCACTGGTGGGAGAGGCTCTCGGCAAAACTCCCCGGGAAATAGCGAAAGCCCTCTGCATCAGCCATCTTTCCACGAGCTACGTCAAGGCCCGGACGGGAATTTTGAGCCCCATCTGCGGCTGTGCCGTGGCGGCGGGATCCGGAGCCGCCGCAGGTATTGCCTGGCTTCTCGGAGGCTCTCCGGAACAGATCGCCGGGGCCATGAAACTGGTTCTGGCCAACCTTTCGGGGCTTGTCTGCGACGGTGCCAAGGAGAGCTGCGCCCTCAAGGTGGGTACCGCCTCCTGCGAGGCGTATCTGGCGGCTCTCATGGCTCTCGAAGGAAGTACCGTGGATACCCCCCAGGGACTGGTAGATCCCGTCATGCGGGTTACCGCGGACGATCAGGGATATTTCTCCACCGAAGGAATGAAGGATACGGATCGGGCCATCATCCGGATCCTGGAAACACACAGCAATTTCTGATTTTCCATGCTCCGTTTCCGGATTCTGCGGAGTGGGCGATGACAAAACTTTCGTCGGAAAGGTGTTGGGACTCATGGCGGAAATAACCGTAACCGTGTGCAATCCTCACGGGCTTCATGCCCGTCCTGCGGCGCTCTTCGTTCAGCGAGCCGCGGCGTGTGAAGGAGCCGTGGAGGTGGTGGCGGGAGAAAAGACGGGAGATGCCAAGAGCATTCTCTCCATCATGGGAATGGGTATCGAAAAGGGAACCTCCGTGGTGCTCCGGGCTCAGGGGAGCAATGCCGAGACGGTGCTTCGGAGTCTCCGGGAGATTCTCGAGGATTCCGAAGCCTGAAGATGGCGTGAAAAATCGCAGCCCCCTTTCGGGGGCTTTTTTTGTAGAATCCCGATATAATAGTTCTTCAGGGAATGGGGCATTCCATTTTTTTCGGGCCCGAGGGATGTCCCGAACTGCTTCGGGACATGGTATGGAAAATACGGAATCTTCCCGGGGTATTTACGTTGAAAGTCTGGGGTGTTCATACAGGGGTGCAGGAGCTGTTGCAAAGGAGGATGTCCATGCAGCGACTTGAAGGGGGAATATCCCTTTCTCCGGGATTCGGAGAAGGATGGGCTCTCGTGATTTCTCCGGGGGTCTTTCGGGAGCTTTCTCAAGAAGAGCGTCCCTTTGCCGGAGAAGCTCGTGAGGTGGAGCGCCTGGAGGAGGCCCGGGAAAAAACCCGGGAGCAGTTGGAGCTTCTCCGGCAAAAGGCCCGGAAGAACCTGGGAGAGGAAAAGGCCGCCATTCTGGAGGCTCATTGCCTCATGCTGGGGGATCCCGTTTTTTTGCAGAAAATCCGGGAGCACGTAGCCGGAGGAGAACCGGCGGAAAACGGAGTATATCATGCCACCCGGGAAGTGGCGGCGGTTTTCGAGGCCCTGCCGGATCCCTACCTTCGAGAGCGGGGAGCGGATGTCCTCGATGTGGGGCGCCGGCTCTACCGAAACCTCCTCGGAGAGCCGGATGTGGCTTTCCTTGAGGATTCCCGGCCCCGAATTCTCGTAGCCCGGGATATTCCTCCCTCGGATGCGGTGGCTCTGGATGCCGCGCATATTCGGGGTATTCTCACCGAAGAGGGAGGTGTCACGAGCCATACCGCCCTGGTGGCGCAGTCTCTGGAGATTCCCGGCATTTCGGGAATCGGGGAGCTGGAATCCAAAATTCCCCAGGATTCGTACGTCTGCATTCATGCCGAGGAGGGAAGCATATTGATAGATCCCTCTCCGGAAGAACTCGAAATCTTTCGAAAGAAAGCCCGAGCCTGGAAAGAAGAGGAGGCGAGGCTCGAAACGCTTCGCTCGGTAGAAGCGGTTACGAAGGACGGAGTCGTTCTCTCCCTCTGGGGAAATATCGGGGTTCCCGAAAAGGCCGAAGATATTCCCCGGTTTGGCGGTACCGGCATCGGGCTCTTCCGAACGGAATTTCTCTTCATGGGATGTCAGGAACCTCCGGGGGAGGAGTTTCAGTACCGCCAATATGTTCGGGTGCTTGAGGAACTCGCTCCCCATCCCGTGGTGATACGAACTCTCGATGCGGGAGGGGACAAGGAGATTCCCTTTATTCAGCGTAAAACCGGCAAAGAGGCGAATCCCTTTCTCGGGTATCGGGCCATACGCATCTGCCTGGAGGATCGGGAGTTCTTTGCCGCCCAGCTCCGGGCTCTTCTTCGAGGATCTCTTCATGGAAACCTTTGGATCATGTTCCCCATGATCACCGGAGTAGAAGAAGTTCGGGCCGCCAAGGAGCTTTTGCGCTCCTGCGGCGAAGAGCTCGAAAGAGAGGGAGTTCCCTGGGCTCCCCCCGCAAAGATCGGCATTATGGTGGAGACCCCTGCGGCGGTGGCCATGGCGGAGGATCTTGCGGAGGAGGTGGATTTCTTCTCCGTGGGCACCAACGATCTTACCCAGTATGTCCTCGCCTGCGATCGTATGAACACTCGTCTCGCCTCGCTCTATAGCCCCTTCCATCCCGGAGTGATCCGTCTTCTGGGCATGCTCGGCGGAGTGGCGGAACGAAGGAAAAGGGATCTCGGCATGTGCGGCGAAATGGCGGGAGATCCTCTGGCCCTTCCCCTTCTTCTGGGGCTTGGATTTCGGGAATTTTCCATGACTCCCTCTCGAATTCCCCGGGCGAAGCAGCGGGCTCTTCTGCTCTCTCTCGACGTGTGCCGCAGCCTTGCGAAGGAGGTTCTTGCGTTGCAAACCACCGAGGATGTGCGACAATGTCTTCGGGAATTTCAGCAAAGACATTTTCAGGAGTAGCCCCCTGAAAGAGGATATTCACGAGGAGGAATGATTATGCGTTTGCTCACCCGCTCGGATTTCGACGGGCTCATGTGTGCGGTGCTGCTCAGGGAACTCGGACTTTACGAGGAGATTCAATACGTACATCCCAAGGACATCCAGGACGGCAAGGTGGAGGTCTCTTCCCGGGATGTGCTGGTGAACATCCCCTTTGTGCCGGGCTGTGGCATGTGGTTCGATCACCATACCAGCGAAGAGGAACGGGGACTCATGAAGGAACATCCCTTTGAGGGAGCTTCCTGGCCCGCTCCGAGCTGCGCCCGGGTGGTGTACGAGTACTACGGGGGGAATATGGGCAAGCTCGGCAAGTTTCGTTCCATGGTTTCCTGGGCGGACAAGTGCGACAGCGCCCAGTTCACCCCCCAGGAGATTCTGGATCCCCAGGGATGGGTACTCCTTTCCTTCATCATGGATCCCCGAACGGGGTTGGGATATCATAAGGGATACCGGATCAGCAACTACCAGCTCATGGAAGAGCTGGTGGAACACTTGCTCTATCAGGATATCGAGGCTATTCTCGATCTCCCGGATGTGCAGGAGCGGATTCGGCGTTACCGGGAGTATCAGAAGCCCTTCGAGGAATACATGCTCCGGCATTCCCGAACGGTCGGAAATGCCATCGTTACGGATCTCCGGGGGAGCGAGGAACATATTCCGGGGAATCGGCACGTGATTTATGCCCTTTTTCCGGACCAGAACATCTCCCTTCGGATTTTTGACGGAAAGAACCGGGAATTCTGCGTCTTTTCCGTGGGGCACAGCATTCTGAACCGCACCTCCGGGGTTGACGTGGGAAGGCTGCTTCTTCACTACGGCGGAGGAGGGCATTTCCGGGTGGGCACCTGCCAGGTTCCTTACGAGGAGGCCGAAAGGGTGCTCGAAGAGATGCTTCAGGTGATCAACCGAAAGGAATAGCCTCTGGGGAGGTGATCCAAAAGTTTTGATGCCGCTTTCGAAGCGGCATGTGGGAGTATGTATGAAAATGTCGAAAGATTCCCTGGAGGGATCTTTCGGGGGAATACGAGTAAAGGGGGGAGCGGAAATGGGCCGTTTTCTTACGGGCATAGTGGTGGGGCTTCTTGTGGCGGTGCTCTTTACCACTTCTTGGGGGAGCATGCTGCTCGCTCTGGTGCTGGGAGCTTTCGTCTGGTTTCTTTATCGGGGAGATCCTCATCATGTGCGTTACGAGGCCCAGCGTTTCGTTCAGGCTCTCAGCGGGCTTTTTCGGGAACTGGTGCATAAGATCAAGGGCGGATAGACGAAACCGCGGCCTTGGAAAAGAGCCTTTTCGGTGCCGGGCTTTGAAAGTTTTGAAGGGGCTGCGGGAATAACGGTTTTTGACGAGATCCCCGCGAGGGGCGAGTAAGGGGGAATAGGCGGTGTCCTTTCTGCAATCCCTGGGAAGTCAAAGTGTCTTCCTGCTGGCTCTGGCGGTTTTTTCGGGAATCCTCCTGGGAAAGATTCGCTTGAGGGGTATGGCTTTGGGGTCTTCGGGGGCCCTCTTTACGGGGCTTATTGTAGGGGCCTTGGGCGGAGACGTGCCAAAGCCTTTTTTTGACTGGAACCTCGTGATCTTCGTGGCTTCCGTGGGGCTTCTGGCGGCCCGGGATATCGTCGGAGTGCTTCGGCTCTACGGCATGAAATTCGTGGTTCTTGCGGTGGGGGTTACGGGGGTGGGGGCTCTCAGTACCGCCCTTCTGGGGCACCTGGTGGGATCAGCCACTCCGGAAATGCTCGCGGGAGCCTACGTAGGAGCCTATACGAGCTCTCCCGGCCTCGGGGCGGCTCTGGAACTTTCCGGAGGCAATCCCCTGGTGGCGGCGGGGTTCTCCGTGGCCTATCCTTTCGGGGTGCTTGCGGTGGTTCTCTTTGTTCAGGGGGCTCCCCTTTTCTTTCGTATCGACGTGGAGCGAGAGCGCCAGGCCCTGGCAGGCCAGCTTCGCTCCCCGGAAGAAGTCTCTCCCTCTTTGGAGGAGGTGTCACCCCGCCCTCTGAGTCTTCTTTCCTTCGTTTTCTGCATCGTGGCGGGGGTTTTTCTCGGGAGAATCACGCTTCCTCTGGGCCCTTTGGGAGATCTCGGGGTGGGTTCTTCCGGAGGAACCCTTCTCATGGCCCTCTTTCTGGGAGCTTTGGGCCGCCTGGGGCCCCTGGACTTTCGTTCCGGCACCGAGTGCCTTAAAACCTTGCGCGAACTTTCCCTGCTGTTCTTTCTCGCCGCGGCGGGAATACAGGCCGGGGAAGAGGCGGTGATCGCCTTCCGAACCCATGGTATGGTGCTGGCCCTTGTGGGCCTGGGGTCCGCTGCGGCGGGAATCCTTTTCGGGTTTTTCCTCGGATGGAAGGTATGGCGAATGAACTGGATTCTTCTGGCGGGAGCCATTAGTGGTGCCATGACGAGTACCCCCGGTCTCGGGGCGGCCATCGATGCCACGGGTACCGAGGATTGCGCGGCGGGCTACGGCGGAACCTATCCCGTGGCCATTCTCTGTATGGTGGTTTTTACCACCCTGCTGCAAAGAATTCTGGAGCTTCTCTAGCGTTTCCCGCATGGAGAGAACTTTTCCGATGCCCTGGCTCAAGGTTTGGAAAAGGAACGCTCCTTCTGCCGGGGAAGCACGAGAGCCCGAAAAAAGATTTGCCCGAGCTTCGGGCATCTGGGGGCGGTATAAACGGAAACAAGGAGGAATGGAGAGATGGAGAAAAGTGTGGATTTGCAGCGCATGTTCGCTCCCCGGAGTGTGGCGGTTATCGGCGCTTCGGGAAATTTGGAGAGCGTTTCAGGGCGATCCCTGGGATATCTGAAGCATTTCGCCTATCCCGGCAAGGTCTATCCGGTAAACCCCAAGTACCGGGATATCGGTGGATATCCCTGCTATCCCGACGTAACCTCCCTTCCGGAAGCTCCGGACGTGGCGCTCATCATGGTGCGGGCCGCTCTGGTGCCGGGAATTCTCAAGGAGTGCGCAGCCAAGGGGATCCCCTACGCGATTATCTACTCCTCGGGATTCGCGGAATCCGCTCAGGGGGACAGCCAGGAAGAGCTGCTTTCCATTGCCCGGGCAGGAGGAATGCGCATTCTGGGCCCTAACTGTCAGGGGCTTCTCAACCTGGTGGATCGGGTACCTCTTACCTTCACCGGGGCGCTTCATCAGGCGGAACTTCCTCCGCCGGGGCATGTGGCTTTTATTTCCCAGAGCGGAGCCTTCGGCTTTTCTTCCTATACTCTGGGGCGGGAGCGAGGCGTGGGATTCCGATACATCGTCACCACGGGCAACCAATCGGATCTCGACGTGGTGGACTGCGCGCACTACGTCATTTCGGATCCCGAAGTGCGGCTTCTCATGATGTATCTTGAAGGATACAACGAGGGGGAGCGTTTTCTCGAGCTGGTACGTCAGGCTAGGCTTCGGAACATTCCCGTGGCGGTTCTCAAGGCTGGTCGAAGCCCCTCCGCTCAGGCCGCTGCCCAGAGTCATACCGCGGCACTGACCGGAGACGAGGCGGTGTGGAACGCCATTTTCAAGCAATATTGCATTCTTCCCATGGAGGATGTGGAGGATATCACCGCCTACGGACAGATTTTCGGAGCTCAGGAACGCACCTCGGGCAATCGGGTGGCGGTGCTTACCACCTCCGGGGGAGCGGGAATCGTCCTGGCGGACAGCCTTTACGATCTGGGAATGGAAATCCCCGCCTTCTCCGAAGAGACCCAAAAGGCCGTGGCGGAACATATTCCCGATTTCGGTTCTCCCCGGAATCCCGTGGATATGACCGTGCAAATCTCCAACGATCCCGGAGGGTTCGAGAAAGTTCTCGATACTGTACTGGACAGTGGTGAGGTAGATCTGGTGATCAATGCGGTTACCATGATCGTGGGAAATTCCGGCAAGACCATGGCGGAGGTTATTCGTTCCCGATACGGCCGAAACGGCATACCCCAGGCGGTGACCTGGCTTATGGATCAGGATCACGGAGGAGAATTCTTCTCCATTCTTCGCCGGGGAGGAGTGCCCTTCTATCGGAGCCTTCGGGGCTGTGCCCGGGCGGTAAAGGCCCTGGCATCCTGGAGCGCCCACTGCGCCTGCCAGGAAGGGGCCTGCGAAGTTCCGCTCTATCCCGAAGGATCTCCCCGGCTCCCGTCTTTTCCCAAGGAAATGACGGAGTACGATGCCAAAAAACTTCTCGACCTTCATGGCATACCCATTACTCGGGAAGTGCTCTGCCAGAGCATGGAAGAGGCCTTCGACGCCGTCGAGGAGATCGGCTATCCCGTGGCTCTCAAGGTGATGTCTCCGGATATCCTTCATAAAACCGAGGCGGGATGCATTGCCCTGAACGTTACCTCTCTCGAGGAAATGCGGGGAGCCTACAAGAAGGTTCGGGAAAACGCCAGGGCTTCCAACCCCGAGGCGAGAATCCAGGGCTTTCTGGTGCAGCAGATGGTTCGGGGTGGTCTGGAATGCATCGTGGGAGTCAAACGGGATACCACCTTCGGTCCCATGGTGGCGGTGGGTCTGGGAGGAATCTACGTGGAGGTTCTCAGGGATATCGCCCTTCGCCGGGGCCCCGTTACCGAAGACGAGGCCCTGGAGATGATCCGCCAGATCAAGGGAGCTCCCTTCCTTTTCGGAGCTCGGAAACAGCGTCCTCTCGATGTGGGAGCTCTGGCAAACGTGGTAAGCGCCGCATCCAGGCTTGCCTGGATCGAAGAAGATTTACAGGAGCTGGATATCAATCCTGTTTTTGTGCTTCCCGAAGGAGAGGGAGCCCTGGCGGGGGATGCCCTGGTGATTCGCAAAAAATAACGAAAAACGTTGTGGAGGTTTGGGAATGATCGTATTTGAACCCCATTGCGGGGTGAGCGGCGACATGTTGCTGGGGTGTCTCGTGGATCTCGGAGCGGACCCGGCTCTTCTGGAAAACCTACGCAAGGCCCTCCGCGCTCAGGAGGAGGAGATCGATCTTTCGGTAAAGGAGATCCAGAAAAAGGGAATCCGAGCCACCCGAGTGGCGGTGCGGGATTATGCTCCCCCTTCCGGGCGAAGCGGAGAGGTCATGAGAGCTCTTATGGAACGCACCGCTTCTCTTTGCGGTGCCTCCGAAAAGGTTCTCGAAGATGCCCTGAAGGCTTTGAACCTCTTGCTTCAGGCGGAAGCCCGGGTTCATGGAGCCTCCCCCGAGGAGGTACACCTTCACGAGGCGGCCAGCGCCGACACCATTCTGGACATGCTCGGTTTCTTTCTGCTTTTGGAGAATCTGGAATATCCCCGGATTGCCAGCACCCCTCTCCGGGTAGGAGGAGGGCATGTGCGGTGTGCCCACGGACTTCTTCCCGTGCCGGTTCCCGCAGTAACCGCTCTTCTCGCGGAGGGACACATCCCCTTCCAGGGGGGGCCGGTGAATGAAGAGATCGCCACTCCCACGGGGGTGGCCCTGCTTCTTGCGCAAGGAACGTTCTACGAACATCTTCCTTCGATGACTCCTCTCCGGGTAGGATACGGAGCGGGAACCAAAGACTTCGACGTTCCCAACGTGCTTCGTGGAACCCTGGTACGCCAGGAACCCCGGGGGCTCTGGATTCTTGAAACCGGCATCGATGACGCCACGGGGGAAGAGATGGGATATGCCCTGGAAAAACTCCGGGTTCTCGCTCCGGAGGTGCACCTTTCTCAGGGAATCGGCAAGAAGGGGCGTCCTTTTTTCCTTCTGCGGGTTCTCGCGGAGGAACAGCATCGGGAGGAGCTTACCCGTCAGATTCTCGGCCTTACCTCCACTTTGGGGGTGCGTTCCTGGCCGGTGGAACGGGTAGCCCTGGATCGAAAAATCGAAAAAAAGACGGTTCTCATGGACGGGAAACCCTATCCTCTTCGGGTAAAGATATCCTCGGCTCCGGGCGTCTCCAAGGAAAAACCCGAATTCGACGACGTGGCGGCACTTTTGGAGGAGGAGGCTCCCCGTGAATAAGGAGACCCTTCGTAAACACCTCCGGAGCTATCGGGAGGGCTCCCTTCCGGAATCCGAGCTGCTTTCTCTTCTGGGATCCCTCCCCTACGAAGATTTGGGAGAGGTGAAGCTCGACACCCATCGGGAGCTTCGCCGGGGTTTTCCGGAAATTATCTATTCCCCCGGCAAGAGTTCCTCCCAGCTTCGTGCCATTGCGGAGGCTCTGAAGGGCCGTGACGGGGCGGTGCTCTTTTCCCGGATCACTCCTTCTCAGGTGGATCTTCTCCGGGAGGTTGCGGAGGATCTCGAATATTCCGAAGTTGCCCGGGCGGCCTACCGCAGGGGGAGTGTTTGCGAAGAAGCGGGGGATCTTCTGGTGGTTACCGCGGGAAGCAGCGACGTTCCCGTGGCGGAAGAGGCGGCCCTCACCGCATCGCTCATGGGATGCTCCGTCACACGGCTTTACGACGTGGGGGTGGCGGGAATTCACCGGCTTCTGGATAGTCTCGCTCTCCTCCGTCAGGCCCGGGCTCTGGTGGTGGTGGCAGGAATGGATGGGGCTCTGCCCAGCGTGGTCTCGGGGCTCGTGACGGCTCCCGTGGTGGCGATTCCCACGAGCACCGGGTACGGGGCTTCCTTCGGAGGTATTTCGGCGCTTCTCGCCATGCTCAACGCCTGCTCTCCGGGCATTACGGTAGTAAACATCGACAACGGCGTGGGAGGGGGATATGCGGGAGCCCTTATCGCCCGGGGAGCCCATAGGAGGTTGCCTGAAAATAGTGTAGAATAAACGAAATATGTCGCGGCACCTTTTGTGCGATAACCATGATTTGCAGGGGGGCGAGGGAGAGAATGAACGAGAACAAAGAGACGGAGCCCCGCATGGAAAACTTCGAAAAAGAAGTCGCTCTTGCGGAGGAGCGGATGAAAAAGCTCAAGGAGGATCTGGAGAACGTGGATCCTCAGGTAGTGGCGAAGGCGAAAAAAATCCTTCAGGCCAACGCGGAAGCCTCCGGAAAAAGTGCGGAGGAGCTTGATCTCGATCTTTCCTGGGAGGATTCCGAAACTCCCTCGAAAAATGAGGAGGAAGAATCGCAGCGATGATGCATTTTGATGCTGAAAGAAAGCGACGGTACAGAGCTTTTCTGGGGGTTTTGCTTCTCGGGGGACTTCTTCTTTTTCCCCTTCCGGGATTTGCCTGAGGCCCTACTCCGTGTCCGACCCCGGCGGGGCCGACAATTACTCCCGTACCTACGGCAACTCCCGTGCCGCCCACGGCAACTCCTATTCCTACCCCCGGAGAGGTTTCTCCTACCCCCGTACCTACGGTAACCCCTACGCCGATTCCGGGTGTCGGCGGTGGCGGAGGGTGTTCCTTCGGATTCCTTCCGGGAGCGCTGCTTTTGGCGTTGCCCTTGTGGTTGTTTCGGAAAAAATAGCTTCTCTTCCTCGGAAGAGTGCTCCCGGTAGAAATATGTTGCCTTTCTTTCCGGGATGTGGGAATATTTTGGTGTTTCGGAGCCCCGGTTTTGGCGAGGTTCCGAGTTTGTAGGGGGCGATGAAAACTGGAGATGTATTTCGCTCGGCATGGAGAGACGGAGTGGAACGCCCATCGGCGCTACCAGGGGAGAAGCGATATCCCTCTGAACTCTCGGGGAAAGGATCAGGCGTTTCTTCTCGGAAAACGGATCTGCTCTCTCAAGCCCGAGGCAATTTTTTACAGCCCCCTTCTCAGGGCCAAAGAAACCGCCCAAATCGTGGGAAGCCTCTGGAAAGACCACTGTCTCTGCATGCCCCTGGAAGAGCTTCAGGAATGGAATTTTGGTGCCTGGGAAGGGCTCGGGGTGGATGAGATCGAAAACTCCTACGGGGCGGACTATGCCCGGTGGAGGAAAAATCCCGGCAGTTACGTGCCTCCACAGGGAGAGTCTTTGGAATCTCTGAAACGACGGGTGGCAAAAGCTCTTCGCCGGATGGAGGAGTACTCCTTTTCTCGGGTTCTTGCAGTGACCCACGGTGGTGTGGTCCGGGCGGCCCTGCTTGTGCTCCTGGGGCTTCAGGATAGCTCTTTCTGGGAGATGAGCATGAGCAATTGCTCTCTTACAGGGGTGGAGAAGAAAGCGGGAGCCTCGGTGCTCTCCATTTACGATGACAACTCGCATCTTTCCGAGTTTGGAAAGGGCGGAGGGAGGTAGTATGGATTCCTACGAAGATCGCCGGGAAGACCGGGAAGCACCGGGGCTTTTTCCCGAGGAAGAAAAGGCGCTCTGGGCGCGGTTTGCCCAGGGAGATGAAGAGGCTCGGGAGAGGCTCGTCCTGGCGTATCGTCCCCTGGTGTTTTGGATTGCTCAGAAATTCGGGGTTTCCCATTTTACTCTGGGCGATCTGGTCCAGGAAGGAATGATGGCTCTCCTGAAATCTATGGACAACTATGACCCCTGCAAGGGTATCCGGTTCAGCACCTATGGTTTTTACCGGATTCGGGGGAGCATGGTGAACTACCTCCAGCGAGTGGAAGGAAAAGCTCCCCTTCCGATGGAAGATATGGAGTACGCCCTCGGTTCCGAGGACATTCAGGATACCCTGGACCTCGTCCTTACGGTGGAACACGAAATGGGAAAACTCCAGGAGAGAGAGGCTGAAGTGGTGCGCTCCCTCATTATTCAGGGGGTTCGAGCTAAGGAGTACGCCGAAGCGCATCACCTGGACGTAAGCCATGTCTACCGAATCCAAAGGAGGGCTTTGGAGAAATTGCGCCGGTGGATGGGCGTAGCAGAGCCACAAAAGCAGCCCGAAAGGGGATAAAAAGCTAAGACAAGTCCCTTATTCCCTTTACACAGGAGCGTGCTTTTCATGGAGAGAAGGCTGCAGCGGGTGCAACGCTGGATTGATCGATGCCGGGAAGCGTGCCGGATGAAAAAATGGCAGATGGCTCTTCTCGAGATCGAATCCGCCAAGGCGGATCTCGAAGGAGTTCGCCGTTCCATATGGGAGCGTGCGGAAGCCGAGGAGACTGGGGAGAACCCCTTTTTCTCCGTTGCGGGGATTCTTTTCCGCCGGGCCGGAGTGGCCCTCTTTATTCTTTTTCTCATGGCGGTTCCCCTGGGAGTCGGAGAGCGGCCTCTCCTTCTTGCGGAAAGCGAAGAGAAGAGCCTTTTTTTCGTTACCCGTGATGAAAAGGAGCTTCTTACGTCTCTCCGAAGATCCTTGAGCGCCGGAGCCCTTCGATTCTCCGAAGCGGACTTTTTCCGGGAAGAAGCTCCGGAACAGCTTCGGAGGAACGATCTTCCTGAACAGACCTACGTATCGGCTTCCGAAGTGTGGAGGGAGGCTCCTCTTTCTCGGAAGGAGAAAAATCCCCCCCGGGAAACGCCGGAACGCTTGGAGATCGACGAGGTGCTGGCCCTTGTTCAGGTGGGTGAACGAGCCCTTCGAGGTTCTGCCATTGAGGTGGTTGTGGAGTAGCACGGTTTTTTCGGAAGAACGAAAAGCCCCTTGCCGGGGATATCTGGACATGCCAGGAAAAGATTGGAAGGAGTTGGTTTTGGGGTGAGGCGGTCTTGTCGAAACATAGGAAGCAGCGTGCTGCTCCTGCTGATGGTAATGCTGATGGCATCCGGAGCTTTTGGAGCCGGTCCTCTCGTGACAGGGGTTCAGGTGCAGGGAAATGAACATGTGGTGGCGGATCATATCCTCAGCGTCATCCAGACCCGGGGAGGGGATCCCCTTGATCGGGAGCTGTTGCGTAAGGATGTGGAGGCCATCTATAGCCTGGGCTTTTTTGCTCTGGTGGATGTGGACCTTCAGCCCCGTCCCGACGGGGTGAACGTGGTTTTCGTGATCCGGGAAAATCCGGTGGTGGAAAATGTGGGTTTCCAGGGCAATACCGTTTTTACGGAGGATCAGCTTAAAGAGGCGGTCTTCACTACTCCGGGAAACGTCTTCAACCGGGTGTTTTTCCAGCACGATCTTCAGAGGATACGTGAGAAGTATCAGGATGAAGGATACGTGCTCATGAGGGTGGAAGATGTTTCCGTCACCGAAGGAAATATCCTGGTCACCATCATCGAACCCCGGGTGGAATCCATTATCATCCAGGGAAATACCAAGACGGAAACCTATGTTATCGAACGGCGACTCAAGATGAAGCCCGGAGATCTCTTCAACTCCAAGTCCCTCCGGAAGTCCCTCAATACTCTCCAGGGAATGGGTTATTTCGAGGATGTCAGCGTGGGCTTCGAGCCCACGGAAGATCCCGCCATGGTAACCCTGGTGCTCACGGTGGAGGAAAAGCGCACCGGCCGAGTGACCTTCAACATCGGTTACGGAAGCAGCTCGGGCTGGCAGGGGGGATTGGGCTATGAGGATCCCAACTGGCATGGCCGGGGACAGCACCTCAATGTGGGTTTCGACACGGGGGACCGGGAGGAGTACTGGGCCTCCTTCAGTGACCCCTACATGGACAAGGAAGTTTACGCGTGGAACGTGGGCTTTACCAAGCGTACCTGGGATGAGCTGGATTATCATGGCTCCGTGGAGGAGAACGGTTCCCGGACTTCCAAGTGGGCCATGGAGTACGACGAGTCCGCCAAGGCGGCCTACATCGGATTGGGACGCAAGTTCGGCCGCAACGAGGAATACCACTGGTATGCCACCCTGGATTGGAAAGAATCGGATATCGCCGTGCGCAGCTACGACATTGGAGTTATTCAGGAGCTGGGATACGACACCATTGAAGATTTCAAAAATGATCGCCTTCTGGATGGAAAGGTTTTCTCCATTACCGGCAAGGTGCAGCGCACCAATATGGCGGAGTACTCCGCCTATCCCCGGGGGGATATCGAATCCCTTACGGTGGAGCAGGCTTTGGAAACCTTGGGAGGGGAATACTCCTTCACCAAATGGTGGCTTGAAGCGAAGTACTACACTCCCATCCTGGGCGTGCGGGATGTCATCGGATCCCTGGGAAGCCTCAACGAAGAGGAAAACCCCATCATTTTTGCCGCCCGGGTCCGGGCGGGATGGTCTTCGGGAACCCTCCCCTGGGTGGAGCTCTACTCTTTGGGGGGAGATTCCACGCTCCGAGGTTTCGACAGCGAATACTTCAAGGGAGACGAGATGCTCTTGGGAAACTTCGAGCTTCGCCTTCCCGTGGAAGACTCCTTCTCTCTGGTGCTTTTCTATGATACTGGAAAAGCCTGGGATAGCCGGGACGGAGAGAGCATGTCCTTCTCTGATCTGGCGGATAACTACGGTTTCGGTGTTCGGGTGAAGACTCCCATAGGAAACATTCGGCTGGATGTGGCGGAGGGGGACGACGAGACCCGAACCATCTTCAGCATGGGCGAGCTTTTCTAACTCGAAACCCACGGTTATGAGGCGGAGGCGGGCTTTTCTTCTTTTCACGGCATGTGCGAGGGCTGCGGCGCTTATGTTCGCCGGAGCCCTTCTTTTCGTACCTCCCTCCCTTGGGGAAGAACGGGGAGTTGCAATTCAGGGCGTACCTGCCTGGCTGGGAGAGACCATGGAAAAGAGCCTCGGTGCGGTATGGCGGGAGCTCTCCCTCCGAACTTCCGGGACGGAGGAACGGGAACGGGTGCTCCGGCTGGTGGCGCAGAGGCTTTATCCGGGATATGTTCTGGAGGATCTGGACATTCTCCCCCAGGGTGGTCTGGAGGTTCGCTTTGACCTTTCCGAGGGACTCCCTCGAGATGACTGGGAGATTCAATTGGCTTCGCCTTCCCTGGAAGAGCCTTTTTTGGGATGGTTTCAGAAGGATGCGGCAGTTTTTCGAGAGGCTCTCCTTCGGGGGCTTGCGGGGGTTCCTCCCTCGGCTCTCGGCTGGGGAGATGTGGCCTTTCGGGACTTTCTCGCTCGGGAAGCCCGGGAATTCCTTCCGGGATGGCATGCGGCACCGGTGGTGCGTCTCCGGGAAGAACGGGTTCCGGAGCTGCACCTCTCCTTTACTCCCCAGTCTCCTCTTGTCCTGGCTCTGCTCCCCTCACTTCAGTCCGAAACGCTCCCCATAGTGCTCCGGCAGGATCTCAAGGAAGGAATGATCAAGGATCTCTCTTCTCTGGTGGGGCTTCCCGTAAAGTGGTTGGAACTTCATCGGGAGGAGGTGGAGCTCTGGGCGGTGTCCCTTCTGGGAGAGCGCAACGTGGCTGCCCGGGCGGATGCCACCCTGACCATTCATTTCGAGGCGGAACAGCTCTCCCGGATGCGGGTTTATGTGGAAAGCGACTCCTATGTTATCCAAGGTTGGCTTGCGGGATATGCGGGGAGCGACGAGCACTATCCGGAGCTGGGACTGCACGTGGGGAAAAAACTCTCCTCCCGGAGAGAAGATGTGGAGCTTTACGGAGAATGGATTATGGAGGTCAACGATTTTTCTCTGGAAAGCCGCTGGGGAATGCGTTTTTCTCCCTGGAGGGATGTCCTTTTGGGGGCGGAGTTCTCCTGGCCGGGAGGTGATCTCTGGTGGCGCCTCTGGGCGGATTCCCGGGAGATTCGATCTCCCTATCTCTGGTGGCGCTATAATCCTGAGGGAGAGCATAATGGTGCTTTGGGGTGGCGGATCAACGAGTATTTTTCTCTGGAGCTGTACTACGATGAACGTTCCCAGGACACCCTTTCCATCCGGGCGGTGGGAAATTTGTAAGGAGGATATCCATGAAAAAAAATCGGCCTCCCGTGGCCCTTGAAAAGCTCGCGGCACAGCTCCGGGGAAGAGTTGTGGGGGACAGCTCCCGGGAGGTTTCCCGGGTGGGTACTCCGAGAGAGCATGATGCCCAGACGGTGGTTCCCCTTTGGACTTCCGGAGAAAACCTTTCCCTGGATTGCAATCCGGTGCTTCTTACCAGGGAGGATCTTCTCCCCCCGGGATTTGATGCCATTCTTGTGGAAAACCCTCGAAAATGTCTCATCCCCCTTCTCGAAGCCTTTCAGGCGGTGGCTCCTCCCCGCAAAGGCATACACCCTTCCGCCTGGGTAGATCCTCAGGCCATGGTGCACCCGAGAGCCTGGATAGGGCCTCAATGTGTGGTGGAAGAGGGCGCGGTGGTAGAGGAGGGTGCCGTACTGGTAGCCCAGATTTACCTCGGAGCCTACTCTCAGGTGGGGCGAAATACCCGTATCGAGCCCCAGGTGGTGCTTTACTCCGGAGTCGTTCTGGAGGAGGACGTTATCGTCCATGCAGGAACTATTTTAGGAGCCGACGGTTTTGGTTACGAAGCTCAGGAAGAGGCTCCTCCTCTGAAAGTTCCCCAGATAGGCGGGGTCTGCATCGAAAGAGGTGTGGAGATTGGCGCCAACGTCACCGTAGACCGCGGCACTATTGGCACTACCCGAATCGGTGCGTACAGCAAGCTTGATGATCACGTGCATGTGGGACACAACTGCGTGGTGGGAAAACGATGTCTTCTCATAGCCTTTGCGGGGCTTGCGGGAAGTGCGATATTAGAGGACGATGTGATTCTTGCCGCCAAGAGCGGTGTGGCCCAGCATGTTTCCGTGGGAAAAGGGAGCCAGGTGGCCGCATGCGGAGGGGCTACCAAAGACGTTCCTCCGGGAAGCGTGGTTTCGGGATTCCCCGCGTGGGAGCATCGGAAGGAGCTCGTGGCCCAGGGCCACCTTCGAAGAATGCCGGAACTGGTAGGAAAGATTCGGGAAATGGAGAAGGAGATCAGGAGACTCAAGGAACGCATGGATCTATGAAAAATTACACGCTTCGGGAGAATGTGGTTTTTTCGGGAGTGGGATTACATAGCGGAACTTTGGGTGTCCTTCGCCTCGCCCCCTCTCGGGAGGGGCGGATAACCTTCCACTTTGGCGGAGAAGCTTTCGATCTTCGAGATGCCTCCTTCAAAGGGGATGGACGAGGAACGGTACTCTCCTTTGGCAAGGAGCATGCTCTTGCCACGGTGGAGCACCTTTTGGGAGCTCTTGCTCTTTGCGATATCCGGAGCGTAGCCATCTTTGCGGAGGCCCGGGAGGTTCCCATGGGAGACGGGAGCGCCGGGTTCTTCACGAAAGAACTCTTTCCCCGAAGAACGCCCCTTTCCGAGGAAATTTTTCCCTTTTCGGTGGGAACGCCTCTTTCCGTGGGAATTCCCGGAGAAGGGCCTTTCATGGCGGTCTTTCCCGCTCCCCGGTTCGGCATGACCTATGCCTTTTCCCATCCCCATCCTCGTATAGGATCCCAGTGGAGAAGCTTTTTCTGGAATGATGCGGTACGTACCGCTCTTGAAGAAGCCCGTACCTTCGGTTTTCTTTCGGAAGTGGAGGCTCTTCGCGAACGAGGACTTGCCTTGGGAGGATCCTTGGAAAATGCGGTGGTTTTCGATGAATCCGGTGTGTTGAACCCCGAAGGGCTTCGTTTTCCCGACGAGTGCGTGCGGCATAAGATGCTGGATCTTCTGGGAGATCTCATGCTTCTCGGAAGACCTTTGAGGGCCCATGTGGTGGCTCTGAAGGCGGGGCATGCCATGCATCTCCGCTTGGTGGAACGGCTTCGCCGAATCATGACCATCCATGCTTAGCTGCTGGTGAACCGCATTCGGCGGCGTCCGGGCGCAAAGGTGCATGAACGGAGCCTCCCCATGGAACCTGCGATTTTCAGGGGGCGGGCTTCTGGCCGGGAGTGACTCCTCCATGTGCATCTGCTCCCGATAATTGGGTACAGTGAAGGAAAAGCTCGTGATTGCTGCCTTTAAGGAGGTTGTCTTGTGATGAGTGAAAAAAATACGGTGGATATTCTGGAAATCATGAACAGGCTGCCCCATAGATATCCCTTTCTTCTGGTGGATCGGATTCTCGATCTCCAGGAAGATAGGGTGGTGGGACTTAAAAACGTAACGTACAATGAACCCTTTTTCCAGGGGCACTTTCCCCAGGAGCCGGTTATGCCCGGAGTCCTTATTCTCGAAGCCATGGGGCAGGTGGCGGCCATGATGGTGCTTCATCTTCCCGGGAGCGAGCATCTTGCCCCCTATCTCACCGGAGTGGATCAGGCCAAGTTTCGCCGTCCCGTTCGGCCGGGGGATCAGCTTATCACCGAGGCCCGGGCGGAACGTTTCCGTCGGCGGGTAGGCAAGGTTTCCGTTCGGGCTACCGTGGAGGGAGATCTTGCGGCGGAAGCGGTGCTTGGTTTCCTTTTGGCGGAACGCCTTGATGCGAAGAAGGAAAATGCCTGATGGTTACCGTACACCCTAGCGCCGTGGTTTCTTCCAAGGCGGAGATCGAGGAGGGCGTGCATATCGGTCCCTACTGTATCGTGGGAGATAAGGTACGTATTCGTAAAGGTACGGTGCTGGAAGCCTTCGTGCGCATTTGCGATTACGTGGACGTGGGGGAAAACTGTCGTTTTTTCGAGCATGTCACTTTGGGGCGGGAACCCCAGGATTTCGATTTCAAGGGCGAGGAAAGTTGGGTTATCATAGAAAAAGACGTGGTGCTCCGTGAAAACGTCACTATCCACCGGGCCAGCGGAGAAGGCAAGGCCACCAGGGTCGGAGAAGGATGCTATCTCATGGAGGGGTGCCACCTCGGTCATAATGTGGAACTTGGTCCCCGAGTGGTCATGGCGAATAAGGCGGGACTTTCCGGGTATGTGCATGTGGGAGAAAAAACCGTTATCGGAGGTATGGCGGGGGCGCATCAGTTCGTTCATATCGGCCGGAACTGCATGGTGGGGGGACTTGCGAAGATCGTAAAGGACGTCCCTCCCTTTCTTCTCGTGGATGGGCATCCTGCCCGGGTATATGGGCTCAATAAGGTGGGACTTCGGAGAAATGGTTTCGATGCCGCCGCCCGAGCCGATCTTGCTGCAATCTACCGGCAGCTCTATCGGGGGAGTCTCCCTCTTCGGGAGGCGGTGGCACTTCTCCGGCAGGAGAGGCAGGATCCTCTGGCAAAGGAAATCTTAGATTTTATGGATGCCGGAAGCAACCGAGGGATTACTCCCTGGATACGGCCCTAGGTTTACCATGATACGGCTTGCGGCATTCGACGTGGACGGCACTCTTACGGACGGAGGTATTTATCTGGACGGAGAGGGAGGAGAGTGGAAACGGTTCGATGTGCAGGACGGTATGGGGCTCTCTCTTCTCGCTCGATCCGGAGTGGTTCTTGCGATCATCAGCGGACGGTACTCTCCCGTTACCGAGCGAAGAGCCCGGGAATTGGGGATAGAGCATTGCGCCAACGGGGTGGGGGAAAAACTTTCCGTGCTTCGGGATCTTACTCGAAAACTCGGGATTTCCCCGGAGGAAGTGGCTTTTTTGGGGGATGACGTGAACGACGTGGCCTGTATCACCTGGGCCGGTCTGGGCATGGCGGTGCAGAACGCCCTTCCGGAGGTGCAAAAAGCGGCAAAGCATGTTACACATCGTTCCGGAGGGGCCGGAGCGGTCCGGGAAGCGGCAGAATATATTCTGGCGTATAATAGATCCGAAGGAGCGTAGATAGGTGGCCCGAGGGTGGAAAATCCTGGATAGATATATGGCGGCGGAGATGGTGCAGCCCTTTATCTTCGGTATCCTTGCCTTTACGGTGATTTTTGTGGCCGGAGGAGTGCTCTTTCAGATTGCGGATCTCATCATCGAACGGGGAATTCGCATGTGGGTGGTGGTGCGGCTGTTTCTCTACCGCCTTCCGGAGGTCGTGGCTCTGGTGATCCCCATGTCCTCCCTGCTTGCGGCCCTTCTTACCTTCGGGGGGCTTTCGGGGCGCAGCGAAATCGTGGCCTTCCGGGCTTCGGGAATATCTTTTCAACGTGTTCTCCGGCCGGTGATTTTTCTCTCTCTCGGGGTGGTGGTCGTCTCGGTACTCTGGAATGAAACCGTGGTTCCTCTGAGCAACCGGGCCTACCATGCGGTGATGCAGAATGAAGTGCTTCAGGAGCGTCCTTCCCTTGTAAAAGAACGAGTCTTCCTCCGGGAGGAAAGCCAGGGGCATCTTAAAAGAGTTATCTATATCGATCGGCTCAAACCCCGGGCAGGGCGAATGGAAAAAATACTCGTCCAGGAGTTCGATGGAGGGAGGCTTTCCCGGATCTTGTCCGCCGAAAAGGGTACCTGGGAACAGGGGATCTGGACTCTGGAGGATGGCAAGATCTACGAGGTGGCTTCCGCCGGAATGGTTTCTCTTCTCATGACCTTCGAGCGTCAGACCATTCCTTTGGAGCTCTCTCCCTTGCAGATGGAGCAGTCCAATAGAGACCCCGATTCCATGGGTATTCTCGAACTTTTTCGGCAGATTTCCGTGGTTTCCGCCCATGGAGGGGATGTGCGCCCTCTCTGGGTTTCCTTGCATATGCGCCTCGCCTTTCCCTGGGCTACGGTGGTGCTTGCCCTGGTAGGAGCCTGTCTCGGAGTGCGCCATCATCGCGGAGGGGCGGGAATTGGCCTGGGAATGAGTATTCTTGTGGCCTTTGCCTATTATGTGGTGATGTCCTTTTTCCGAGCCCTTGCTCAGGGAGGAATGGTGCCCGTTTTCATCGGAGCATGGTTCCCGGTTTGCCTCTTTCTTTTTCTCGGGGGGCTTCTCGCGGGGCGGGCGAATCGGGTAGGAAAGGGCTAGAGCCGGAAGCGGCAGTGTGTGAATAGCTGGACATATATGCAATGGCAACGGTGACGATGTGTGTACAACGGATGTGCGGCAGGAAATAAAGGATGGAAGAAGTTGTCGGCGATGGGGGTTGGCCAAGGAGCTCAAAACGAAGCGGGGGATGTGTCACGGCGGGAAGGGCCGTATTCGGAGGCTCGTTCATACGTCGTGTACACCCACAGAGAGAGCCCGGGGGACAAAGCAGCGATGGCATGATAGTCTTTCCCGGACTATCTCTCGAAGGGAACTTTTTGCTATCCGCCAGCCGATGATCAGCGCCACCATCGCTTGTAACCACGGGGGAGGATGCGGCAGATGAACGTTATGCGTGCTGTAGTGGCGGGAGAGGGATTGCTTCCTCAGGAGATCGCCCGGCGGTTGACCGCCCGGGGCAATCCTCCTGTGGTCTACGCCCTTCGAGAGGAGGTGGGAGAGCTTTCCAAGTTCGCTCTGGAGCTTCTTCATTTTCCCAGGCTGGAGCTCAAGGCGGTGATGGAAGATCTTCTGCAGCGGGGGGTGCAGGAACTCATTCTTGCGGGAGGTGTTCCCAAGACCCTCATGTATCATCCGGCTCTTCTCGACGATTCGGCCCGCCAGCTTGTCCGGAGCATCCGGGATCGGGATGATCACTCCCTTCTGGGGGGAGTGGTGGCCTATATCGAGAATGCGGGAATCCGGGTAGTGCAGTATGCGGACATTATCGAAGATCTCCTTGCTCCCGAGGGACATATCGCGGGGCGCGAGCCCACGGAGCGTGAATGGGACGATCTTCGCTACGGATGCAACGTCGCCAGCCAGGTGCTGCATCTCTCTTTCGGCCAGACCGTGGTTATCTGCGATCGTTCAGTGGTGGCGGTGGAGGCCATGGAAGGCACCGATGCGGCTCTTCTCCGAGCGGGAGGTCTCTGCAAGGGCGGCGTGGTGGTGAAAATGATGCGGGCGGATCAGGATATGCGCTACGATCTTCCCACGGTGGGCACGAAAACTCTCGTTACCATGGCCCGGGCGGGACTCCGATGCCTGGCGGTGGAGGCGGGGAGAACGGTCATCCTGACTCCCGAGTACGTTCGGGGCATTGCCGCAGATATGGGCATTGCCGTGGTGGGGGTGCGTCATTGTCCCTCTTCCTGAGCCTGGGAGAGCTTTCGGGAGACCTCTACGGCAAGGCTCTTCTCGAAGCTCTTTCCGCCCGGGGCTATTCGGGCCCCGCGGAGGGCATGGTGGGCCCCGAAAGCCGTTCCGCCGGAGCCCGGCAGATCTGGTCTTTCGAGGAACTGCACCTTATGGGATTTTCCGATGTCCTCGGCGCGCTTCCCCGCCTTTTCAAGCTTCTCGGAAAGATGACGGAACATATCCTTCGAACCTCTCCTCGGGCGGTGGTTCTGGTGGACAGCCCGGATTTTCATCTTCCCCTGGCGGAAAGGCTCCGTCGAAAGGGGTACCGAGGAGCTCTTTTCAATATCGCTCCTCCCACGGTGTGGGCCTGGCGCAGGGGGCGGGTTAAGAAGCTCCGGAAGTATTACGATTGCTGTTTCCCCCTCTTTCCTTTCGAGCACGAGCTGCTTCTCCGAAAGGGAGTGCCCTCGGTTTTCTGCGGGCATCCTCTTTTGGAAGAGCAGCTTTTCCTGCGTCCTCCCGAGACTTTTTCCGGAGAAAAGCTTTCTTCGGTGGCTCTTCTTCCGGGGAGCCGGGGAAGTGAAGTCCGGCATCTTCTTCCGGTGTTCCGGGATGCGGTGCCTCTCCTTCTCGAAGGAGGAGTGCGTCCGTGGATATCCGTGGCTCCGGGGCTCTCTGAAGAGGCTCGGGATCTGTTGTATCGTTCTTTTCCGGAAGAATATTGCACTCGGGAGCCCGGCAGAGATCTCATGAAACGTACCGATGCCGTGATGGGAGCGTGTGGCACCGCTGCGGTGGAGGCCCTTCTCCTGAATCGCTACATGGTAGTGCTGTACCGCATGTCCGGATTGAATTGGGGCATTTTTTCCCTTCTCCGGGGATTGCAATGCATCGGAGTGTCCTATGGGGCGGTGCCGAATCTTCTGGGAGACAGCCCGGTCTATCCTGAGCTTTTACAGCATCAGGCTCGGGGGGATGTGGGCGTGGCTCTTTTGAAGGCCTATGAAGGCTCCCGGGAATTAAGGCGGACCGTTCACCGGCGTATGGAGATCGCCCGGGGGCGGTTGGGAATTCCCGGAGCTTTCGATCTCTGGGCCCGGAAAATTCTGGAATACCTTCGGCCATGAAGCGCTATCTGATTCTTGCCAACGGCCCGGGAGAGGTTTGGGGGTGGGCCCGTCCTTTGCTGAGAGAGATTCTTCGGCGGGGGGATGTGCCTGAACTCTGCCTTCTTCCCTGTCAGTTCGCGTCGGGAAGGGAGAAAGAGGCGGTGGAGCGGCACCTTTCCGTAAAGGTGTACCCTCTTTCGGGAAGAAAATTTTTCCTGGAGCCCAGAAAAGGCCGGTACTCCGGGATAATACAGCTGGGAGGAGATCTTTTCTTCGGGCGCTATTTCTCCTGGAGATGCGGTTGTCCTCTGGCAACGTATACCTATGGCTGGAAAAAGGGACTCCGGAACTGTCATTTCGTGGCCACCGCCTTCGAGACCATGAAGAAGGGCCTGGAAAGCCGGGGGCAACCTGCGTATGTAACGGGAGATCTCGTGGCGAGTGCTCTGGAGGCGGATCCCCACGATTTTTCCTGGAGCGCTCCCGAAGGAAGAAGGGTGGTTTTTTTCCCCGGAAGCCGGAAAATCATTCGAGAAGCGGCTCTGCCCTATGCGCTGGATTTTCGCAGAGCTTTACGGGAGCGTCTTCCGGAAGTAGAGATTACAGCTCTTCTTTCTCCCTTCAGTGATCCCGAAGAGCCCTTTCTCTGGCAGCGGGAAGGATTTCGTACCGTCACCACCGATACCGGAGGGGTTCTGGCCGGGGCGGATGCGGCTCTTACCCAGCCTGGAACGAATACCCTGGAACTCCTGCATACGTGTACTCCCGGTATGGTAGTGGTGCCGGACCGATTTCTTTCCTTGATTCCCCTTCCGGGAATTCTGGGCGGACTGGACCGGATCGTTTTTCTGGGTTCCTGGATTCGACATGCGGGCATACGGCATCTTCGCTCTTCTCTCAAAGATTATCTGGCCTGGCCCAATCGCATAGGGGGCCGGGAAATTCTTCCCGAAAGAACCGGACCCTGTTTGCCCGAGGATATGGCCCGGGAGATGGCGGCGTTTCTGCTCTCTCCGGAGCGCCGGAGCATGGTGAAAAAAGAGCTTGCCCGGCTTGGAAAAGAGAGTGAAACCGGGCAGGAACATCGAAACGGAGCGGTATGCTTTATGAATGTCCTTGAGGAGAAAATAGAATGAAACGACTTGTACCGGGGGTTTACCTTCGGCTGCTAGCCTATGCGGTGCCCTATCGGAAACGAGCCCTCTGGGCCTTTTTCTGCATGGTGGGAGCCGCTCTTTTCGGAGTGGTTCCCCCCTGGCTCATGAAGAACGTGGTGGATGACGTGCTCATCGGAAGACGCCTGGAAATACTCAACGTTCTTGCGGTAGGGCTGGTGCTGCTCTATACGGGAAAGGCCCTCTTTTCCTATGGTCAGCGCTACCTCATGACCTGGGTGGGGCAGCGAGTCATTCTGGATCTCCGGGTGCTTCTTTACGATCATACGCAGCACATGCCCCTCTCGTTTATCTCGGGAAACCGGGTGGGAGAGCTTCTCTCGCGGATTACCAACGATGTGACGGTGCTTCAGGATGTGGTCACTTCCGTGGTGGTGGATCTCGTGGTTCAGGGGGTCACCTTCGTGGGAATGCTGAGCTTTCTCCTGTACATCAACTGGAAGCTCACCCTGGTGGCCTTTGCCATTCTTCCCCTGGCGGCGCTGATCATCGACCGGACCTCCAAGAAGATGCGCGGCGTGGGGCATCATATTCAGGAACAGCTTGCCCGGGTTTCGGGAATTGCCCAGGAAGCCCTTTCCTCTCTGCGCATCGTCCATTCCTTTGCCACCGAAGAACAGGAACTCCGACGCTTTCGAGATCAGAACCTCCTCAACTTCAAGGCCCTCATGCACGGAACTCAGATCTTTTCCGCTCTGGAGGGAGTGGTGGAGGTTATTCTCGTGGGAGCTCTGGCCTTTATCCTCTGGATAGGAGGGCGTAAGGTCATTTCTGGAGAGCTTACGCCGGGAGAGCTCATCGCCTTTCTGGGATATCTGGGTTTTCTCGTGCAGCCCATCCGAGTCTGCAGCCGGGCCATAAGCCGTATTCAGCAAGGGCTGGCTTCGGCGGATCGGATTTTTTCTCTTCTCGATACTCCGGTTTCCATCAAATCCCCTCCTTCTCCGGTTTATCCGGGAAATCTCCGGGGAGAAGTCACCTTCGAAAAGGTCCATTTCTCCTATGAAGAAGGGCAGGAAGTCCTTCGTGGGATTTCCTGTACCGTGGCCTCGGGAGAAACCGTGGCCATCGTGGGGAATACCGGGGCGGGAAAGTCCACTCTGGTGGATCTTATTCCCCGGTTTTACGACCCTCAGAAAGGGCGCGTGCTGGTGGACCGCATGGATCTCCGTTCGTTGCATCTCCCCTCCCTGCGGAAACAGATCGGCATTGTGCCCCAGGATCCCGTACTTCTTCGGGGTTCCATAGGGAGCAATATCGCCTACGGCTATCCCCAGGCTTCGGAAGAGGATATTCACGAGGCGGCGGAGCTTGCGGGAATTCATGATTTCGTGACATCCCTTCCCCGGGGGTACGACACCCTCGTGGGAGAGCGGGGAGTTACCCTGAGCGGAGGCCAGCGCCAGCGGGTGGCCATTGCCCGGGCCATCATACGAAATCCCCGGATCCTCATTCTCGACGAGGCCACCTCCTCTCTGGATGCGGAGGTGGAGCAGCGAATTCAGGAGGCCATGCAGAAGGCCATGAAGGGGCGAACCTCCTTTGTCATCGCCCACCGGCTCTCCACGGTGCGGAAGGCGGACCGGATTCTCGTTCTTTCGAAGGGAATTATCAGCGAAGAGGGAACCCACGAGGAGCTCCTGGCCAAAGAGGGAACGTATGCACACCTCTATGCCTTGCAGTTCGGAAAGGCCTATGCGTAACCGCCTGATTTTCAGCTATCTCGAATACATTCGGGGAAAGGCTCCTCACTCCTTCTGGAGACTTCTCGCTCCCCTGGGATACGTGGGGCGTCTCGTTTCGAGAGTGCGCAACGGCGCCTATGATCATGGTTTCGGAGGAGTTAAGGAACCGCCTCTTCCGGTGATCAGCGTGGGAAATCTTTCCCTCGGGGGAACCAATAAAACCCCCTTCGTGGCCATGGTGGTTCGGAAGCTTTTGGAGGCGGAGCTTTCTCCGGGCATCGTCAGCCGGGGATACGGAGGAGCCGTGCGGGATACCCGGGTGCTTCGAAACGGCGAAGGCGAGCGGGATCTCGTGGGAGACGAGCCTCTTCTTCTCTCGTCCTCTTTTCCGGAAGTTCCCGTGGCTCTTTCGCCGAACCGTTACGAAGGAGTGGAGGCCCTCACCCGGGAGGGATGTTCCGTGGTGGTGGCGGACGATGCCTTTCAGCATCGCCGGATGGGGCGGGACGTGGATATCCTCCTGGTGGACGCCACCTGTCCCTTCGGTAACGAAAGGCATTTCCCCGGAGGAATGCTTCGGGAGGGACTTGAGGGAATATCCCGAGCCCATCTGGTGGTGATCACCAAGTCCGATCAGGTTTCTCCGGAGAAACGCGGGCTCCTGAAAAAGCGTATAGCCCGGTATCTTCCGGAGGATCGGATTTTTTTCTCCCGGCTGGTTCTCTCGGGATGGTACGGCTTCTTTCGGGGAGAACTCACTCCGGAGACGGATCTCCCCAAGGGCTCCGAAAAGGGATTTCTCGCCTTCTCCGCCATCGGGAATCCCGAAAGTTTTCATCGGCTTCTGGAGAATCAGGGGCTAAGGGTGCAAGAAGAGATACCCTTTCGGGATCATCACCGGTTTTCCTCCCAGGACGTGGCCTTTCTGGGAGAACGGGGAGCCGCTCTCGGTGTGGCGGGATTGGTGTGTACCGAAAAGGATATCTGGAACCTTCCCGAGGAATGTCCCTTCGGGCTGCCTCTGTACGTTCCCCGGGTCTGCACCCGCATGGAGGAGGAGGAGCGATTCTGGCATCTCCTGGGAGAAGCTTTGCGTCCCCGCCTCGTGGTGGCTTCCAACGGATATGGGGAGGATGCGGTGGGTGCCGCCCTCGCCCGAATTCTCAAGAAACGTTTTCCTTCGGCGGAGGTGGGAGCCTTTGCTCTTGTGGGAACCGGAGCGGCCTACCGCGGGGAGGGAATTTCGGTCTATTCCCCCCCCGTGGAAAGCCCCAGCGGGGGGATCGTAAAATACAGCCTTCGCACCTTTCTTCGAGAGATTCGGGGAGGGCTTCTGAGGAGCATCCGAAGCCAGCTCGATTTCTGGAAGCCCCTGAGGGGAAATGTCCGCACGGTGCTCTGTGTGGGAGACGTGTATCTCCTTCTCCATACTTTGGAAGGCCAGGGGCAGCTTCCGGCGCTCCTGGCCACTGCCAAGAGCGTCCGCCTGGGAGGACACTGGCGGGTAGAACGGTTTCTCCTGCGTCTTTTCTGCCGCCTGGTCTGGACCCGGGACGAAGAAACCGCCCGGGAGCTCCTTTCTTCCGGAGTGGATGCGAAATTCGAAGGAAATCCCCTTATGGACATGGTCTCCTCCGAAAACCAGGAAAAGCCTCCTTCCTGGGATAATGGTAAGGGTGCGAGGCTGCTTCTCCTTCCGGGAAGCCGTATCCGGGCCTACGAAGATCTGGGGCTTCTTCTGCGAACGGTGGAGATTCTCTATCGGGAGGTGCCCTCTCTTTCCTGCCGTCTCGTGGTGGCTCCCACCCTGGAAAAGGAAGAGCTTTCCCGGGTAATACGGAGAGAAGGCTGGCAGGAGGAGGGGTTTTTCTGGAGTCATCCCGAAGGATGCCGTATCGCTCTGTACGGAGGATCCCTCGTGGAAGGAGCTCCGGGGGCGGACCTTCTTATCGGTCTTGGAGGAACTGCCAACCAGGTGTGTGCGGGGCTCGGCATTCCGGTGCTTTCCGTACGCGAGAAGGGAAAACTGGTACAGAAAAAGCTTCTCGGCGAGGCGGAGGCACTGGTACCTCCGGATCCCGAAAGCCTTGCCCGAAAGGCCCGGATCTTGCTGGAAAATCCGGAAATCCTTGCCCGGATGAGCCGGGCGGGGCGAGAGGCCATGGGGCCTCCGGGAAGCCTTGAACGAATTGTACAAACCTTGGATGCCCGGTTCGGCTGGAGCAATCGGTGCAGGGTGTATGACGTTTTTTGCGGTTACCGGAGATTCCGGAATCCGCCGAAGGAGGAAGAAGAAAATGTCCATTCTTGCGGTAATTCCCGCCCGGTACGCCAGCACCCGCCTTCCGGGGAAACCCCTGGTTCCTCTGGGGGGAGTTCCTCTGGTACTTCGGGTTCTTGAGGGACTGCGGCAGTGCCGGGTGGATCGTATCGTGGTGGCTACGGATCATGAAATTATTCAGGAAGTGGTGGAGAAAGCCGGGGGGGAGGTTATGATGACCCCTCGGAATCTGGCAAGCGGCGGAGACCGGGTAGCCTGGGTGGCCCGAGAGATTGCCGAGGCTTCGGTGGTGCTCAATGTGCAGGTGGACGATCCCTTCGTGGGGCCCGACATGATCGACCCCCTGGTGGTGAAGCTCCAGGAGGATGCCTCTCTCTCTCTGGCGCTGCTCGCGAAAAAGATAGACAATCCCCGGGAGGTGGAGGATCCGAATATCGTGAAGATGGTCTTCGATGCCCGGATGCGGGCTCTCTACTTCAGCCGTTCCCCCATCCCCTATCCCCGGAACTCCAAGGACGCCGTCTGGTACAAGCATATCGGTCCCTACGCCTACCGAAGAGATTTTCTGCTCCGCTTCGCCTCTTGGGAACCCACGCCGCTGGAACGTACCGAGAGCCTGGAAATGCTTCGGGTTCTCGAAAAGGGATATCCCATCGGAGTGGTTCCGGTGGAGCGGGATACGCTGGAAATCGATACCCCCGAAGATGTGGAGCGCTGTGAGACCTATCTCCAAGGGCTGTAAGGCCTTGGAGATACCTGTTCGAAAAGAGGAATTCCGTTCCTTGTGCTCCCAAGCGTGCAGAGGCGTGCGGTAGAAACGGCGGAAGGAGATGCAAGCCCCGGCGTGTTTTCGTTACGCGGCATTCCCCCGGGGTGTGCCAAGAGTGCGGAGTACATACGCGCCCCAGAGTTTTCGGCACTGTTTTCAAGGAAGGAAGAGAAATAGATGGAACCCATATGTCCCATAACGTTGCAGGATACCGACATCACCATAGGCACGGGAACGCTCGCCCTTTTCGGGGGGCCCTGTGTGCTCGAGAGCCTGGAGGGGGCTCTGGAAATTGCGGAGGAACTTCAGAAAATCTGCGCCTCCCTCGGGGTGCACTATGTTTTCAAGGCTTCCTTCGATAAGGCTAACCGCACCTCCCTCTCCAGCTATCGGGGGCCGGGACTGGAGGAGGGGCTTGAATGGCTGCAGCATATCCGGAATACCCTGAAGGTTCCGGTGATTACGGATATTCACGAGCCCTGGCAGGCCGAAAAGGTGGCGGAGGTGGCGGCGATTCTGCAGATTCCCGCCTTTCTCTGCCGTCAGACGGATCTTCTCGTGGCGGCGGCTCGAACCGGCCGGCCGGTGAACGTAAAAAAGGCCCAGTTCCTGGATCCCCGGAACATGGCTCCGGTGGTGCAGAAGCTCAAGGATTCCGGGGCGTCTCAAATCATGCTCTGCGAACGGGGAACGAGCTTCGGCTACGGCCAGCTGGTGGTGGACTTCCGAAGCCTTCCCCTCATGCGTTCCCTGGGATGCCCCGTGGTCTTCGATGCCACCCACAGCGTGCAGATGCCCGGAGGCCGGGGAGAAACCAGCGGAGGAGATCGGCGCTTTGTGCCGGTTCTCGCCCGGGCGGCGGCATCCGTAGGCATGGATGCCCTCTTTGCGGAGGTACATCCGGATCCGGAAAAAGCTTTGAGCGACGGTCCCAACATGATTCCCCTGGGGCATTTCCGGGCCTTTTTGGAGGACGTCCTGAAGATGCATGCCCTGGCCTGGAGCCGGGGATTTGCCTCTCTCGACTTTTTTGAGGGTTCCCGGTAATGGATAGATTGCCCCACGAACGAGAAGGTACCCCGCGTACCCGGGAGGAGCTTCTGGAAGTCGGCCGGAGGGTGCTCCGGGCCGAGGCGGCGGCTCTTCTGAAGAGTGCGGAGGAGATGGACGCTTCCATGGCGGAGGCCGCCAAGAGCATTCACTGCTGCAAGGGCCGCCTGGTAGTGGCGGGGCTCGGCAAATCCGGCCTCATCGGCCGGAAGATCGCCGCCACCTTCGCCTCTCTGGGAACGCCCTCGTTTTTTCTGCACGCTTCGGAAGGAGCTCACGGAGACCTCGGTATGGTCTGCCGGGAGGATGTAGGACTCTTTCTGAGCAACAGTGGAGAGACCCGGGAGGTGCTGGAACTCCTTCCGTATTTTCGGCGTCTGGGGGCCACGGTGATTGCCATGACGGGAAACACCGCCTCCCGGCTCGCCCGGGAGGCGGATCTGGTTCTCTGCAGCCGGGTGGAGTGCGAGGCGGATCCTCTGGGACTCGCCCCCACCAGCAGCACCACCCTCCAGCTTGCCCTGGGGGATGCCCTGGCGGGAATGGTGACGGAGATTCGAGGGCTTCGGCGAGAGGATTTCGCCCTCTTTCATCCCGGAGGCAGCCTGGGAAGGCGTCTGCTTCTCCGGGTGCGGGACGTTATGGGAGGAGCGGACCGGCTTCCTCTGGTGGAGGAAGGGGCGAGCGTGAAGGAAGCTCTCTTCTCCATCACCAGCAAGGGATACGGTGCCACGGTGGTGGTGAACCCTTCGGGAGAGCTTCGGGGAATCTTTACCGACGGCGATTTCCGTCGTCTCATGGAAGATCGGGGAGCCGAGGCCTTTAGCCTTTCCGTGGAAAGCGTGATGACCCGATCTCCCCGGGTGATCCCTCCGGATCGGCTTGCGGCGGAGGCAGTGCTTCTCATGGAGCAGCACGAGGTTTCGGTGCTGGTGGTGGCCGAGGGCAACCGTCCCGCAGGAATGGTGCATCTCCACGATCTCCTCAAGGCCGGAGTGGCCTGAGATTTTCATGTTCCCCGAGAAACTGTACCGCTGGGGCATTACCGGAGGGTACTTCTTGCTCTATCCCTGGCTTCGCAGGAAATACGCTCTTGGATTTGACGAGCGCCGGGGAATGTACGACGAGGCACTCAAGGCTCTGGGAGAACAGGGCCCCTTGTGGGTACACGGGGTTTCCGTGGGGGAGGTGCAGTCCGCGGCACCCCTCGTGGAGGCCATGGAAGGGGATATTCCGGGGCCGCTTCTCTTTTCCACCATCACTCCCACGGGACGCCAGATGGCCGAAATGCTTCTGGGGCCCCGGGTAGACCGGTTCTTCTACTATCCCTGGGATGTCCCCCGCATCGTCCGGGCCGCCGTGGATGCCCTCAATCCCCGAATCTACATTACCCTGGAAACCGAAGTGTGGCCCTCCCTTCTGAAAGAGCTCCAAGGCAGAAAAATCCCCGCATTTCTCGTGAACGGACGTTTTTCCCATCGTACCCTGGCCCGGGGAAAACGCTGGAAGCACTTTTACTCCCGGGAGCTGAACCGTTTTGAACGACTCTATCTCCGGAGCGAGGAAGAGAAGCTTCGGGCTCTCTCCCTGGGAGTGCATCCCGAGAAAATTCGGGTTACCGGAGAGAACAAGGCCGGGGCGATCTTGGCGCGTAAACGCCAGAAACCGGAAAACCTTCCCTTCCTTTTCCAGGGGCCTCCCATCTTTCTCGGAGGAAGCACCCATCCGGGAGAGGAGTCGGTGCTCCTTCAGGCCTACGGGGCACTTCGCCGGGAGGGGCATGCGCTTCGGCTCCTTCTCGTTCCCCGGCATCCCGAGCGGGCGGGGGAAGTACTTCGAGAAGCCCGGCAGTTCGCCTCTTCCGTACGACTTCTTTCGGAATGCTCAGGAGAAGAGCCCTGGGATATCCTCGTGGTGGATCGTATCGGCGTACTCTTTCACCTCTATCCCCTGGCCCGGGGAGCCTTCATCGGGGGGAGCCTCGTTCCCAGGGGAGGACAGAACCTTCTGGAGCCTGCCGCCTGGGGAATTCCCATCCAGCACGGCCCCCACATGGAGGATTTTTCCCGTATCGCCGGAGAGCTGAATGCCCGGGGATGCAGCCGGGAGGTTCGTTCTGTCGAGGAGCTTCGGGCGGAGTGGCTGGCTTGTCTCAAAGACCCCCTTCGTCAGGAGGAGGGACGAAGGGGGATTTCCTACGTGGAATCCCTGGACGGAGCTGCCCGGAAAGCCTGGGAAGAGATTCGGAAATATCTTTGATCTCCGGATTTTCGGCGACCTTTTCCGGAAGCGGAAGAATTGAAGCCGAAAAGAGTGGAGGAGCATGGGGAAAAATTCGTGTTCCCGGATGCGGATCCCCTCAGGGGATATCTCAGTTGTGTACGTGAGGAGGAAAAACGTGAAGATCATGGTGCGCCAGGCGGAGGAGCGGGATTCCGAACAGATTGCCGCCATTTACGCTCACAAGTCGGTGATGGCCCAGACGAGCCAGCTTCCTTACAGGTCCGAGTCCTTCTGGAAAAATTTCTACGCCTCTCGGGGAGGGGATTATCTGGAACTCGTGGCCCTTCTGGATTGTCATGTGGCGGGGCATATGGGGATCCTTCTTCACCGCGATCCGAGACGTAAGCACGTGGGAAGTTTCGGCATGGCGGTACATCCGGAGTTCCAGAAAAAGGGCTGCGGCCGGGCGCTTATGGAAGAGCTGACGGATCTTTCGGATAACTGGCTTAACCTTCTGCGGCTGGAACTTCAGGTCTTTTCGGACAATCTCCCCGCGGTAGAACTCTACCGCCGCTTCAATTTTACGGTGGAAGGCGAAAGCAGGTACTCTCTTTTCAAAGAGGGAAAATATGCCCACAGCTATACCATGGCCCGGTTTCATCCCGCCTGGGAGCAGCCCCGGTCATTTCCGGCGGCGGATACAAAAAATTCCATGGCCGCAGAATGAGGTAAGGTGCACGGGGGGAGGAATGAATGTATGTTTTTTGCGGAGATTGAAAAGATAGCGGCGATTCCCGCACGCCCTTTTGAGTTTTATACGGCGGAGATCTTATGGAATGATCCCCATATTTCAAAGCATATGCTTGCGCTCCATCTGGAAGAAAATACGGAGCTTGCCTCCAGGAAAAAATCTTTTATAGAACGTTCCGTGGCGTGGATGGCGTCTCTTTTTCCCGTTGGCCCCTCTTTTCGGATTGCTGATTTTGGTTGTGGCCCCGGACTTTATACGACTCTTTTTGCCGAGCGGGGAGCTTGTGTAACGGGAATAGATTTTTCGGAACGTTCCATAGGCTATGCCAGAGAAACCGCTTTATCGAAAGGCCTGGATATAGACTATAGGCTTGGAAACTACCTTTTTCTGGAAGGGCTTCCGGAAAATTCTTTCGACCTCGTTACCATGATTTACTGTGATTTTTGCGCTTTGAGCCCGGAACAACGGAAAATATTGCTTCGGCGTTTTTTTTCTCTTCTGACTTCCGGAGGAGCGGTGATTCTCGATGTTTTTTCTATGAAGGCTTTTGAAGAGCGCCGAGAAGATATGGAATGGGGATATCGTCTCATGAATGGTTTCTGGTCCCCCGAACCTTATTACGGGTTCCGGAATACCGTGGTTTACAGGGAAGAACGGGTGGTGCTCGATAAATACGATATCGTGGAAGAGCATCGCGTTTTTCAGGTGTATAACTGGCTGCAGTATTTCGATAAAAAAGACCTGCGAAGAGAGTTCGAATCAGAAAATTTTGTGATAGAGGCTTTTTATGGAGATGTCGAAGGATCACCCGAGGATGCTGGCGCCTCGCAGATAGCGGTGATCGCAAGAAAAAAGTAAGTGTTTTCATTTTTTGAAAGCGACAGAAAGAAGCCGGAGAGATGCTCTCCGGCTTCTTTCGTGAATACGATTTTTAGCTATCCTTTGGGAAGAGCGCGTACCGAAGAACGTTCCTCCAGAGTGAAAAATCCCAGCATTTTTTGCAGATCCTCCGTACGTTCTCCGAGAGCTTCTCCTTCGCCGGAAAGCTCTTTTGCCACGGCGGCATTTTCCCGAAGGACTTCCGCAATGCGTTGGATGCTCTCAGTCACTTCCAAGGTGGCCCGGGAGAGTTTTTCCACGGATTCGTCCATCTCCTGGCTTGAAGCCGCCTGTTCCTGAGCTCCTGCCGCCACGTTCTGCATGGCATGGTTGACGGTCATTACCGATTCGAGAGCCTGGTCCAGCATGTTCTGGGCGGTAAGAGCCCTTTCGGAGGTCTTTTCCAGGGCTTCGGTGGATTTTTCCGTGGAGGTCATGGATTCCCTGGCGTGGGTTTTCAGTTCTTCGATAAGAACGCTTACCTGTCGTGCCGCCTGATTGCTCTCTTCTGCCAGCTTGCGCACCTCTTCCGCCACCACCGCGAAGCCCCGGCCCGCTTCTCCCGCCCGGGCCGCTTCGATGGCGGCGTTCAGGGCAAGAAGGTTCGTCTGGTCCGCAATGGAGGTGATGGTGGTGACGAAGGAGGTGATCTGCTCCACCGAAGAGCCCAGCACGTTCATGCTCTCTCCGGTAATGCGGGAAGAGGACGTAATGTCACGAATCTCCTGAATCACCTGGCGTACTTCTCCCACGGCGTCCTCGGCGGTCTTTCCCATAAAGGAGGCCGCTTCGGCTCCTTCCGAGGCTGCGGTGGCCACCGTGGCGGCGCTGGCGGCGATCTCTTCGATTCCTCCCCGTACCTGTCCCAGAGAAGTGCCGTTTTCTTCCGAAGCGTGCTCCACATCCTGGGCAAGTCGGCTCGCTTCATCCATGGATTCTTCGGAGCTCCGGGAGGCTTTTTGGAGATCCGAGGCCAGGGAGGTGAGGTTGCCGAAGGAGGAAGCGATGCCCCCCAGGAGGTTTTTCAACTCCTGAACCGTGCGGTCCAGGTTCGCGGCGAGATCTCCGAACTCGTCCTTTCGGTGCACCTCGGAGCGGATGGTAAGATCACCCTTGGCGAGGTGCTCCGCCAGGAGGTTCATCTTTTTCAGAGGCTGCAGAACCCGCTGCACGAGGAAGGCCATGAGAAGAATCGCCAGAAGGAGAACCCCCGCTCCCACTCCCAGGGTCAGAAAAAGGACGTGCCGGGAAACCCGTTCCAGGTTTTCCAGGGATCTCCCCGCGAAGGAGATACCGATGATATTTCCCAAAGGCCCTTTCAGGGGGATATAGGCGGTAATGAACGGTGCTCCGAGGATATCCGCCTTTCCCGTAAAACTCCGCCCCCGGGTAAGCACTTCCTCCGCCACCGAGGGATCCAGAGTGGTGCCCACGGCCCGGCTTCCATTCTGCTTTATGGTGGTCATGAGCCGGACATTGCCCAGAAAAATGGTGAAGTCCGTACCAAAACGCTCCTTCATGGCATCCACGAAGACCGGAGTGTCCAGGCGGATTCCCGTGGAGACTACCCCCACCAGTTTTCCGTCGAGATATATCGGGGCCCCCGCCCGGGCGGCGAGGGGAATTTCGGAACCCTTTTCGATTCCTCCAAGAACCGTGCCCTTCATGGCGGCGGCCACGTTTGCCTGGGAGGCTACGGAATCTCCGGAATTTTCCGGGGCGTGGCTTCGAAGAATTACGGTTCCCGCAGCGTCGCTGAGGGTGGCATAATCCAATCGCAGTTCTTCCAGGAGGGGGCGAAGGATTTTTTGAAGCTTCTCCTTGTCGCGGCTTTCCAGAGCCGCGGTGAGATCCTGGCGGAAAGAAAGGGCCAGAGCGCCGTTTCGCGCCCGAGCGGATTCCATATCCATCATGTCCAGAAGACCTCGAGCCCCTGCAAGAGCCTGTTCCTCCGCAGTAGTGTGCACCACTCCCGTAAAAAGATGCCAGATGGGGAAACTGATCGCTATCGTAAGAAGAATGAGAAGAGGAATCATGACGAGGAAAATTTTGTGTGCCACCCGCAGCCGAATTTTGTGCACAGTTGATCGCTCCTTCGTGTTTGAGTGAATTTTCGGCGCATACAACGCCCATACCTCTACCGTACGGCAAAGGTGCCTTTGCCGTACGTGTGCAGAAAATTGCCGTCCCCCTTTTCGTGAAAGCTCATGGAAAGCGTATGCCATACATATTTTCTTAAGTCTCGGAGCACTGTGAAAAAAAGCAAGTTTTTGCCGTTGATTTCACGAAAAGGGGCATTTTTTTCGTTATTTTTCTCAAAATTACAAATTATTTTCTTTTAAACATTTCCGTTCGATGTGTTCAGGAGTGTATGCCTGATACGGCTTGAAGGAGAGTATAATGGTGCGGAAACTGGAAAAAGAGAGGAGAATTGCGGATGGAATGGTTTGTCGCACTGCATCCGGTGAATCAGGCTCTTTTGGGAACCCTTTTTACCTGGGGGTTCACCGCCCTTGGAGCGGCGGGGGTTTTCTTTTTCAAGACCATCAGAAAAACTGCATTGAACAGCATGCTGGGTTTTGCCTCGGGAGTTATGATCGCCGCAAGTTTCTGGTCTCTTCTGGCTCCTGCCATCGAGATGTCCGAAGAGATGGGGCTGCTTCCCTGGCTTCCTCCGGCCCTGGGATTTCTTATGGGCGGAGCCTTTCTCTGGGGAGTGGATAAAACCCTTCCCCATCTTCATCCGGGAATGAAGCGGGAGAATGCGGAGGGAATAAAGACGAGCTGGCAGCGTAGCGTTCTTCTGGTGCTTGCCATTACCCTGCATAACATCCCCGAAGGACTGGCGGTGGGAGTAGCCTTCGGAGCCGTAGTGGCGGGGCTTCCTTCGGCGACCCTTGCGGGAGCTCTTGTTCTTGCCCTGGGTATCGGCATTCAAAATTTTCCCGAGGGGCTGGCAGTATCGGTACCGCTTCGCCGAGAGGGCATGTCTCGACGAAAGGCCTTTTGGTATGGCCAGCTTTCGGGAGCCGTGGAGCCCCTGGCGGGGATTGTGGGAGCCTGGGCGGTGCTGGCCATGCGCCCCCTGCTTCCCTATGCTCTGGCCTTTGCGGCGGGAGCCATGATATACGTAGTGGTGGAGGAGCTGATTCCCGAGGGAAAGGCGGAACGTCACAGTGATGCCGCTACGGTGGGAGCTCTTCTGGGCTTTGCGGTAATGATGGTATTGGATGTGGCCTTGGGGTAGCGTCGATTTTTACGAAACGGGGGATGCCTTGTTATGGAGATTTCCATGGCACAAAAAAAGCGGCTTGCCGCTCCTTGCGGGCTGGATTGCTTTAATTGCGAGCTTTACGAAGCCAATGCGCCGGATTCGCTGATAGAACATATTGCGGAAAAAACCGGAATTCCCCGGGAGGAGATCCCCTGCAAAGGGTGCTGCGAAACGGCGGGAAAACACTATCATATTCCCGCCGGGGGATGTGCTACCTTGAACTGCGTTACAAAACGGGGGGTCTCCTTGTGCAGCGAATGCGGAGATTTCCCCTGTGCTCTTCTGGCGCCTCTGGCGGAGGGGGCTTCCTTTTATCCTCATAACATGAAGGTCTACAACCTTTGTCGTATCAAGGCGGTGGGTTTGGAGAACTGGATCGGGGAGTCCGGGGAAATCCGAAGAAAGTATTACACCTCTCCCTTTGTAGTGGGAAAAGGCCAGGAGGAGTAGTCAAACATGGTTTTTCGGAAAGATAGATGTATCTCGTAAGTGCTTGTCTCGTGGGGATTCGCTGCCGGTACAACGGTTCCGGAACCAGAGAAGAAGCCTTGGAGGAGCTTTTCCGCCGGGGCGAGGTTCTGCCCCTTTGTCCGGAAGTCCTCGGGGGGCTTGCCACGCCCCGGGAGTGCTGCGAAATTCGGATTTTTCGGGGAGAGTGCCGGGTTCTAGGACGTTCCGGAAAGGAATATACCCGGGCCTTCCTGGAGGGAGCCCGGAAGACCCTGGAGATATGTAAAATTTGCGGCATCACCGAGGCCATTCTTCAGCCCCGGAGCCCCTCCTGCGGATGCGGCACCGTTTACGACGGTACCTTTTCGGGAAAGCTTGTGGAGGGCGTGGGCATCACCGCAGAGCTTTTGCAAAGAGAGGGAATTCTGGTCCGCTCCGTGGAGGAGTGGAAAAGGCAAGTGCGAAAGGAGGGGGATCCATGGAGAACCCCGTAATTCTGGGAAAGAGCCTGAAGGAGTGGCAAGCGTCCATTCCCTGCCTTGAAAAGGTTATGGCGGAAGAGGAATGTTTCTGGTGGAACCCGGAGTATGAAAGTTTCAACTCCTGGAAGAAGACCGCAGTTTTTTCGGAAAAGGACGTGGCCGAGGCGGAGGCCAGGTTGCGGCGCTTCGCTCCTCTTCTGGAGCGTCTCTTTCCGGAGCTGGAAAAAAGCGGGGGTATTATCGAATCTCCCCTTCGGGAAATTCCCCGGATGACCTCCCGGGGAGAGGCGCTGTACGGAAGAAGACTTGAGGGAAGATGCTTTCTCAAGATGGACAGTCTCCTTCCCATTTCGGGATCCATCAAGGCCCGGGGGGGCATTTACGAAGTGCTTAAACATGCGGAGGATCTGGCTCTCCGGGAGGGGTTCATATCTCTCGATAGCGACTACTCTCTTCTTGGGGAGCCCCGGATTCGCTCCTTCTTCGGAGAACACTCTCTCGCGGTGGGTTCCACGGGAAATTTAGGGCTCAGCATCGGCATCATGGGGGCCGCCCTTGGGTTTCAGGTTTTCGTGCACATGTCCGCAGATGCGAAACCATGGAAAAAAGATCTCCTCCGCTCCCGGGGAGCTCGGGTCATCGAATACGATGCGGATTACAGCAAGGCCGTGGAGGAGGGGCGCAGACAGGCCCGGGAAGATCCACGGATGCACTTCGTGGATGACGAAAGTTCGGCGGATCTCTTTCTGGGATATGCCACCGCGGGAGGACGCCTGGCGGCACAGCTCGAGGCCCTGGATATTCCCGTGGACTCCGAACACCCTCTTTTCGTCTACCTTCCCTGCGGTGTGGGGGGTGCCCCCGGGGGCATAACTCTGGGGCTCAAGCTTCTCTTCGGAGATGCGGTGCATTGCTTCTTTGCGGAGCCTACCCATGCCCCCTGTGTTCTCCTGGGGCTTCTCACGAAGCTCCATGCCCGGGCAGGAGTGGAGGACTTCGGCCTGGATAACCGCACCGATGCGGACGGCCTGGCGGTGGGGCGCATGTCCGGCCTGGTGGGGCACGTCGTGGGAAGCCTTATCAGCGGAGGGCTGACGGTGGAAGATGCCACGCTCTACCGCCTTTTGGCCCTTCTGGGGGATGCTGAGGAGATGTTCCTCGAACCTTCGGCTCTTGCGGGAGTGCCGGGGCCCTATCTTCTGCGGGATGCTCCCGGATGGAAGGTCTATGAAGAGCGGCATTTGAAGGGGAAATTGACCGAGGCCACCCATATTGCCTGGGCCACCGGAGGAAGCATGGTTCCCGAGGACGTTATGAAAGAGTACCGCGAAAAAGGACGGCGTCTTCTCTAAAGGCTTTTCCGGAATTTCTCCCGGGGATTTCTCGGCTGAAGAAGCCCTACGGTTTTACATGCCGCCTTTTGGAAACGTTGCGGGCACGGCGGGGGGCGGTTATCCGCAAAGAGAGCGTTCCCATCGTTCTTCCGTCAGGTTTTGCCCCCAGATGTGGTGAGTTTGCGTTTCCATAAGGGAGAAGCCGTATCGGGCATAGAGGTTTCGAGCGGCCTCCAGGTTTGAAACCGTCCAGAGCATGATTTTCCGGTATCCCCGGTCTATGGAAAAATCGATGGCCCCTTGCAGGAGCCTCTTGCCGATCCCCCTCCCCTGGGCCCGGGGTTCCAGGAGAAACCAGCGGAGCTGGGCGGTGTCCTCCCGCTCCTTCACGATGGCGATGGAGCCCAGAATGGTTCCCCGGTGCTCCGCAATCCAGAGGTGCTCCCTTTGGGGATCCTGATTTTTGATAAAGCATGAGATGGCATCTCCCACGTAGGAGTCGAAGGTAATGTCAAAACCGTAGTTCCGGGAGTAAAAAAGGGCGTGCTGATAGGTGACGTATCCCATGTCTCCCGGCCTGTGAGAACGGATCTGGCAGGCCTTTCCGATGTCTTCGAGCTGCTCCGCCGCGGCGGTGCAATGTTCCAGGGAAAAAAGAAGATTCTCCCGTTCTTCGGCATTCAGGGTTTTCAGCCGACGTTCCAGGATTTCCCCGAAATCTTCGGAGGCCCCTTCTTCGGAAGGTCCGGCGGTAATGCGATGGAGCAGGGCACATCCTTCCGGAAGAGACGTTTTTTGATAATTTTCCATGGCATGGTGCCTCCTTGTGTGTATCGGAGAATCCGGAGCATCCGTATGTCTCGGCGCCCCTTTAAAAGAGTGCTGCAGGAACACGCAAAAGCTCTCTTTTTGCCCTTCAATGTAGATTTCTCTGCGGGGATTGTCAAGGTCTTCTCGGCGGGCTGTCATTTTCCGCATTGTTTCGTGCCATTTTTTCTACATTTTTTGTAGATCTTCCAAGGTAAAAAGGCTTGTGAAACTTCTCCTTTCGGTATAGTGTTGTTCTTATGGAGAGTGTATTTGTACGCCGATCTTCCGGCAAGAACATGCGAATGGGGTGGTGGAATGTGGCGGACTCGCAAAGGTTTTTTGTACAAGATCTTGGGTTTGCTCCTCTGTTACGCTCTGCTTCTGGCGGTGCTTACCATAAGCGAGTCTTTCCGGCCCGAATCGACCATCAAGAACATGTTCGATGCCCTCTGGTATTCGGCGGTAACCTTTACCACTGTGGGGTACGGAGATTATTATCCCGTCACCGCTGTGGGGCGGGTGGTGGGGTTTCTTTTTCTGGTGACGAGCCTCGGCTTTCTCTCGGTTATCATCGGCCAGGTGACGTCCCTCATCATGGTGTATCGGGAGAATAGAAAAATGGGGTTTCAGGGAACCGACTTTACACAGCATGTGGTGATTATCGGATGGGATAGCTTTGCCAAAAGCATCGTTATCCAGCTTATGCGAGCGGGGAAAAAGGTGGCGGTGGTGACCTCCCGGAAGGACGATATCGACCTCATCTACCAGGAATTCGGATCCCGGGATATCTTCGTGCTTTTCGGAGATCTCGTCAGCACGGAGCCCCTGGAGAAGGTAAATATCCGGGATTCCCTGGGGGTTTTCCTCAACAACGGAGGGGATACGGAAAAGCTCATTCTTCTTCTCAACCTTAAACGGGGGTATCCCGGCTGTGATTGCATCGTCACCCTGGATAACGGAGATTTGCGGGAGACCTTTCTTGCTGCGGGGGTCACCTTCGTGCTTTCCAAGAACGAAATCTCCGCAAAACTCGTATCCAGCTATATCTTCGAGCCCGAGGTGGCGGAGCTCGCCAGCGATCTCCTTTCGTCGGTGGAGGGTAATGAAGACGAATATGACCTTCAGCAGTACCGGGTTCTCCCGGAGAATTCCTGTGTCGGCATGAAGTACGAAGATCTTTTCGATAAACTTAAAAAAGAATTTAACATTCTCCTTCTCGGGCTCAGCCGAAAAGAAGAGCTTTCCGGGGAATTTCACACCTACAAAATGCCCCTGGAGCCCCTGGAGATTCGAAGCGGAGATTATGTCATCGTTATCGTAAACGGCAAAACCGAAGGGGATATGCAGCGCCTTTTTGGGGTGTCCGAAGGGAAGTAGCCTTCCGGTTCTTTCGGATGCTTTTCGAGAAGAAGGAGAGGGGAGTTTTTGAAATCCTTCGGGAATCCGGATTTTTGCCGTAGATCGCACAAGGAGATTGTTCTGATGGAGAGCCGAGAGAAAGAGCGCATGATTCGAAAATATGTGGAAGCCTACAATACTTTTGATGTGGAAGGAATGATGGAGCTGCTTCATCCGGACGTGCTTTTCTGCAATCTTTTCCAGGAGCGGATTACCGTGGCCACTCGGGGAAAGAGGGAGTTTCGTAGCGTGGCGGAACACGGAGTGACTCTCTTTAAGAGCCGTAAGCAGGAAATTCTCTCCCTTGCGGACATTCCTTCGGGAATGGTAGTTTCCCTTCGCTGCGAGGAGGAGTTGTCCCTGGATCTTCCCAATGGCATGAAGGCGGGGGAGCGCATGGTGTATAATCGCGTGTCCGAATTCATGTTTAAAGACGGTCTTCTCTGCTCCATAACGGATGCCGCCGGAGAGGTGCCGTAGCCTTTATGTTTTCACCGGGGAAAACGGACCGGGAAATTGCCCTGGAAGCCTGTATCGCCTGCGATGTGCCCAAAGATATGGAGTTCAGCGTGGCCGCCGCCTTCGAGGGAGGAGCGGCGACGCTGGAGCTTTGTGCCGCCATGGATCTGGATGGGCTTACCCCTTCGGCGGAGGCGGTTCGGCGAAGCCGGGCCCTCTTTCCCCGAAAGGGCGTCATGGCCATGATTCGTCCTCGGGGGGGCGGTTTTGCCTATACCCCCGCAGAACTTGAAGAAATGGCCCGAACAATCGAATCTCTTGCCGGGGCGGGAGCGGATGGAGCGGTTTTCGGGGTGCTCGATGCTCACGAAGAGCACCTTCACGAGAAAGGGATTGCCTTTTTGGTGAAGGTCAGCAAGGACTGGGGACTGCAGACCACCTTTCATCGGGCCTTCGATGCCTTGCAGGATCCCCTGGAAGCTTTGGAGATTCTCAAAGATTTGGAAGTGGACCGAATTCTCACCAGCGGCATCCCCTGGGGAGAAAGGGAGCCCGTGCTCTCCCGGCAGGAGTGGCTTTGTCAGATGGTCCGCCAAAACGGGGGGAGCATGCAGATTGTCGTGGCGGGAGGAATCTCGCCGGAAAACGTGACGCCCCTTCTAGAGGATATCCTCCCCTGGGGGCCCGTGGCCTTGGTGCATGCCTATTCGGGAATTCTCGAAGAAGGACGAACGTCTTCTTCGAGGGTCGCTCTTTTGAAGGAGCGTCTTGATGGGTTGCGGTCCCTTTCCGGAGAAACTTTTTGAAGAGGGCTCCGGATATACTGGTTTTCCCGCCGTCACCAGCCAACGAAGGAGTGCATTCATGAACAGTCATCTCTCTCCAGCGGAATATTCCTATCAGGAACTTTTACGGGTTATCGCAGACGGAGAGTTCGCTCCGGGAGACCGCCTCTCCGCTCTTGCCCTGGCAAAGCGTTTCGGGGTAAGCCGAACTCCGGTTATCCACGCTCTCAAGGTTTTGGAGGCGGAAGGAATAGTCTCCTGCTCTCCCGGAAGCGGAGCGAGGCTCATCAATCCCACGGAAAAGCAGATCCGGGATACCTATCTTGTCCGGGGACATCTGGAGGTGTTGGCGCTGGAACTGGGGTTCGAAAACATGACCACTCCCCGGAAGATTCGCCTGGAAAAGCAGATTGCCCTGGAAAAGGCCTACTTTCAGGAGGGAGAGAAAATCGCCTGTATTCAGGCGGGGCTGGACTTCCATCGGGAGCTTGCCCTGGGTTCGGAGAATTCCCGGCTTATCTCCTACGTAGAAAACGCCCTCAAGGCCACCTTCGTCTACCTCGTGCTTCTGGAGCCGAAAAACTACTCGCCTTCCTCGGTGCATCCGGACGAGCACTCCCATCTTCTGGATCTCATTCTCCGAAAGAAAAAAACCGAAGCCTGTGGATTTCTTAAAAAACATGTCGAAGAAAGTCGGGCCATAAACATTCCCTTTCTTGGAGATCCGGACCCCGAAAAAAATCCCTTTTCCAAGGACGCCCGCATCAAAAGCTACCTCTCCTCGGGAAAAACTCCGGGGGAGCGAAAGTGATATAATACCCCTTTTGAGAGGGGATTCTCCAGAAAAACGGAAGAATTCCCAGATGGTACGATTATCGTGAAAGAGGGAGGGAGAAATGCATGAAAACCCCCCTTTTCCGGGATAATATGATGGAATGAAACGCTATATACGGGAGGAGTACCCATAATGATTGCGCACATGCACGTGGCTGGTAAAGCCCGATTTGGCCCCGGGGTGGTTTCTCAGGTCGGCGAGATTGCCGCATCCCTGGGGGTAAAACGGGGGGTTCTTGTGACGGATGCTTCCATGGAGGAGTACGGCTATGCGGACCGGGTGGAGGAATATCTCCACCAGGCGGGCATAGAGTGCTGTGTTTTTGCCGGGGTGGAGCCCGAGCCTTCGGTGGAGACCACCGATGCGGTGGCGGAGCTCGCCCGGGAACACGAATGTCAGCTCGTGGTGGGTCTCGGAGGCGGCAGCTGCCTGGATGTGGCCAAAGCGGTGAGCATGCTTATCACCAATGAAGGATCCGCCGCGGCATACCAGGGATTGGGATTGGTGAAAAAGCCCGGAGTTCCTAAAATTCTGGTTCCCACCACTGCGGGAACCGGCTCGGAGGTAACCTTTACATCGGTGCTCATCCGAAAGAGCGACGGGGTCAAGGGAGGCATCAACGACGATGCTCTCTACGCGGAATACTGCCTTCTCGATCCGGAGCTTACCCTTTCCCTCCCTCCCCTTCAGACCGCCGCTACTGGAATGGACGCCCTCACCCATGCCCTGGAGGCCTATACCAGCAAGCAGGCCACACCCTTCAGCGACATCTTTGCGGAGGAAGCTCTGCGGCGGATCGGCCGAAATCTTCGGGTGGCCACCTGCAACGGCAAGGATCTCCATGCCCGGAGCGAGATGCTCCTGGCTTCCTACTATGCGGGCATCGCCCTGGCAAATGCGGGAGTTGGAGCCTGCCATGCCCTGGCATATCCCCTGGGGGGCATGTTCGGCGTGCCTCACGGAGTGGCCAACGCTCTGCTCATTCCCTACGTGGTGGGCTTCAGCGCCTTCGGGGCTCCCGAAAAATACGCCCGGGCGGCCATGCTGCTGAACTTCGAATCCGAATGGTCCTCCCTGCGGGATCGCGCTCTCTACTGCGCCGAGGGGCTTTCGGAACTTGTGGCGGATCTCGATCTTCCCGATACGCTCCGGGCTCTCAAAAAACGGAAGATCATTTCCGAATACATTCGGGAAGATCAGTATCCCGAGATGGCACAAAAGGCCCTGGGAGTTGCCCGGCCCATGGCGAACAATCCCCGGCCCTGCACGGCGGAGGATTGCGTGGAACTGTACAAGGCTGCAAACGGAGAGGAGCGGTAGGCAATGCCCGGTTTCGAACTTTTCGATCAAAAGGAAATTGATGCGGTGGTAGATGTGCTCCAGCGCAAGATGGTGCATCGGTACTCCTTCAACACCGTGCGGAACGATATCTGGCGGGTGGAGGAGTTCGAAAATGCGGTGGCTCAGAAGATGGGTTCCCGATACTGTCTCGGCGTAAGCAGCGGTTCCGCCGCTCTCTACGTGGCCCTGAAAGCCATGGGGATCGGCCCGGGAGACGAGGTCATCACCTCGCCCTTTACCTTTATCGCCAGCGTAGAGGCCATTCTCGAATGCGGTGCCGTGCCGGTACTGGCGGATATCGACGAGAGCCTCAACCTGGATCCCCAGGCGGCGGAGGAGTATATCAGCGAGAGCACCCGGGCCATCATGCCCGTGCAGATGTTCGGAGGCAGTGCGGATATGGATGCCTTCAAACTCCTCTGCGAGGAGTACGGGTTCTACCTCTTCGAGGATAGCTGCCAGGCCATGGGAGCTTCCTACAAGGGCAAGCCCGTGGGAACCTTCGGCAAGTGGGGCACCTACAGCCTGGATCCCTACAAGGTAATCACCACCGGCGAGGGGGGGCTCATCCTTACGGATGACGAGGAACTCTACCGCAAGATGGAGTATTACCACGATCACGGGCACATTCACAACAAAGCCATCGACCGGGGAGCCGAGGGCAAGGCGTGCCTGGGCTTCAACTTCCGGATGAGCGAAATCCAGGGAGCCCTCGGGCTTGCCCAGCTTCCCAAGCTCGACCAGGCGGTGGCGAGGCTTCGGCAGAACCGCAAAACCATTCTCGATGGGGTGGGGGCCGTGGAGGGCCTTGCTCCCCGGGCTCTGCCGGATCCCGAAGGAGACATGGCGAGCCAGCTTGTCTATCTGCTTCCCACGGAGAAGGCCGCCCGAACCTTCCAGAAGGCTACCAAGGAAGCCGGAGCGGGATGCGGTCTTCTGGCGGACAATACCTGGCACTATGCCCGGCATTGGGATACTCTCCGGGAAGGGAGCTATTACAGCCGGATACGGTATCCCTGGGACTGCCCCTATACCGAAGAGATGCCCCTCTACCGCCCCATGGAATGGGCGGCTACCCACGATATCCTGAGCAGGACAGTCTTCTTCGGCATGAGCTACGATATGCCGGAAAAACAGCTGGAAAGCATGATCCGGGCCATCCGGGCGGGAGTGGATGCGGCGCTGTAGCCCAAGGCTTTCCGGATTACGTTAGAGCAACGGAAAGGAGCCCTTGATACGGGGAATTGGGGGGTTCCTTTCCGTACGTTTTTGTAATGGGAACCACGAGGTTGGAAGGGGAAAAGCGAGGGGAGAAGACATGGCTGTTGGATCATCGGAAAACAGAAATTCCGGGCTTCGGGCGGTGATTTTGCTGCACGACGGGATTGTGGGTCACTATAACCAGAGCCTCGGGGTGGCCTCATGGCTGGCGGAGTTCGGGGATATCCGCATGCGAACCTGGAAGATCCCTGAAAGAGATCCGAAAACCCGGTTTTTGCAACATAAAATAGGGGCCCTGCAGCTTCGCAGCTCTCGAAGAGCCCCCTGGGGAACCTGGCTTGTCAAGGCCGGAGGAAGCCCCATGCTTCTGGAGATTATGGAGTGGCTGGTCTCGGAGCAGATCTCCTATGGGGATGCGCTCTTTCTCTCCGCCGGAAGCGGGGCCGCTCCGTACTGTCTCTGTATGGCCCGTTCCATCGGTGCTCGGTGCTGTACCCTCATGACCCCCTCGGTGCTCGGCACGGATCCCTTCGACTACGCCCTGGTGCCGGAGCACGACGATCCCGGAGAATCTCCCAAGATCCTGGGGACCCTGGGGGCTCCCAACACCCTGAGGCGGGAAAGCCTTCGAGGAGCCGCCAGGGATCTCCTGGCTCTCTATCCTTCGGAACTTTCCCGGCGCTGGGTCTTCCTTGTGGGGGGAGACGACAACAACTACAGCCTCTCTCCGGACTGGGTGCTCTCCACCCTGGATCCCCTGGTGGATCACGGAGTGGAGCAGGGGGCGGAGATCTATCTCACCACCTCCCGAAGAACCTCCCCAGAAACCGAAGAACTCCTGAAAAAACTTCTCTCGAACCGGCGGCGGGTGCGCATGTACCTTCCCGCATCGGAACAGACCTTCAGCCCCGTGGCGGGAATGCTGGGGCTTGCCACGAGAGTATTCTGCACCGAAGATTCCGTCTCCATGATCTCCGAAGCCGTCACTGCGGGGCATCGGGTGCGGCTCGTGCCGGGGCATCCCAAAAACAGGGCTCTGCGAAAACTCCAAGGGGGCACGGAAAAGCTCTGTGCCAAAAAAATACTTTCTTCCAAAGTTCTCTGGGGAGCTCCGAAATTCGACCGACTCTTTCGGGCCTTCGAAGAACGGGGATACCTGGTGAAAGAGACGGGAAGCTTTGCCAGCATGCGCGCCCCGGACGATGCGTATCCCGCGGTGCCCGAGGAGTTCAACGAAGCGCGCCGGGCCGCCCGGTGGCTTCTGGAGCGGTGGTAATTCCGAAAATTGTGAGCCCTTTGGGGGAGCCGTGAATCTGTATGGACGGCGGGGATCTTTGCTTTTGCCAAGGAGAGTTGGGATTTTTGCGGCTCTTCTTGTTTGTTCCTTTTATGCGTATAATAGGAACAAAAGAGAGGGGGAAACCTTATGCCCAAGACGAGGATAAATATAAGTCTGGATGAAGACCTTGCGGAATTTGCAAAGATTTTTGCCGCAGAAAATCGTATTTCCGTGGCGGATATGGTGACGCAATATTTTTTGAGCCTCAAGAGAAACGTTGAAAGGGAAGAGACGGAGCCCATCCTTGGACATCCGGCCTTTCAGCACGCCATGGAAGAATGTCAGGCGCGGCTGTCCGATGGAACTGCCCGATGGTATTCCTATGAAGATGTTTTTGGTGCCTGATGGAAGTAAAGTTTGAGGCGGCCTTTGTCAACGCTCTCCGAAAACATGCTGCCATAAAAAAAGCGGTGCAACACAAGGTGGATATGATCATGAAAAATCCCCTTGCCTTTGGGGAACCTCTTAAGGGGAACTGGCAGGGGTTTTATTCGTGTCCGGTAAAACGAAACTTTATTATCATATATCTTTACTGCGAAGCATGCCGGAAAAAGGGAGATCATCTTGCGGTGGCCTGTTCCGATTGTGCGGAAAGCCGGGATGACACGATAAAATTTGTGCTCCTCGGTCCTCATGATGAGGCGTATTGGAGACAAGTCCCTACAAGAAGGCCATAAGCAGCGAAATCCATCAAATATCTCTTCATGCAGTGGTGTAGACAACGATTCCTCCTGGTTTTTGTGTGCCGGGAAAAGGCTCGTTACCTCAGATGTTCCGATCTTTTCCTTCTTCCCGCCGATACCACTCCAGGGTGGTGCGGATGCCCTCTTCCAATGAAATGGAGTGATGCCATCCCAGTTTGTGAATTCGGGAGACCTCCAGCAGTTTCCGGGGAGTGCCGTCGGGCTTGGAGGTATCCCACCGAATCTCTCCTCCGTATCCCGTGGCTTCCCGGATTTTTTCCGCCAGTTCCCGAATGGAGCAGTCCTCTCCGGTGCCCACGTTGACGGGTTCATCCTCCTCGTAGCACTCCATCAGGTGCAGGCATGCCCGGGCAAGGTCGTCCACGTGCAGGAACTCCCTCTTCGGAGAGCCCGTGCCCCAGAGAATCACCTCGGGGGAATTCTTCTTTCGGGCCTCCTCGAACTTGTGGATCATGCCGGGGAGCACGTGGGAGCTTTCGGGGTCGAAATTATCTCCCGGACCGTAGAGGTTGGTGGGCATGACGGAAATATAGTTTGTGCCGTACTGCCGGTTGAAGCTCTGGCAGAGTACGATCCCCGCGATTTTTGCCACTGCGTAGGGAGCGTTGGTGGGTTCCAGGGGGCCCGAGAGGAGCGATTCCTCCCGGATGGGCTGGGGAGCGAGCCGAGGATAGATGCAGGAGCTTCCCAGAAAGAGGAGCTTTTTCACCCCCTCCTTCCAGGCGCTGGCGATAATGTTGGTCTCCATAACGAGGTTGTCGTAGATAAACTCTCCCGGCCGGGTACTGTTGGCGAGAATGCCCCCCACCCTGGCGGCGGCAAGAAAGACGTATTCCGGTTTTTCCTCCCGGAAGAACCGGGCCACGGATTCCTGATGCCGCAGATCCATCTCCGCACTGCTTCGTCCCACCAAATTCGTATGCCCTCGTTGTTCCAGCAATCTCCAGAGAGCGGAGCCCACCATGCCCCGGTGTCCCGCCACGTAGATCTTCGCGTTTTTCGAAATGTTCCGGGTCGCCATGGCTACTCCTCCAGGGAGGCGTGCACGGAGTATCCCGCCTCTCGGCAGAGGATATCCTTGCGGAAGATCTCCAAATCCGTTGCCACCATCTCCCGTATCAGTTCCTCGAAGGTAACCCTGGCCTTCCATCCAAGCTCTCGTTCCGCCTTGGAGGGATCTCCCAGCAGGAGTTCCACCTCGGTGGGGCGGAAGTACCGAGGATCCACCTCCACCAGAATCTCTCCGGTTTTGGCGGAGCGGCCCTTTTCTTCCACTCCCGACCCTTCCCAGGCGAGGTCTATTCCCGCGCATGCAAAGGCTTGAGTGGCAAACTCACGCACCGAATGGGTTTCCCCCGTGGCGATAACGTAATCCTCGGGTTTCTCCCTCTGGAGCATACGCCACATGGCCTCCACGTAATCTTTGGCGTGTCCCCAGTCGCGCTTGGCGTCGAGATTTCCCAGATAGAGCCGTTTCTGCAGCCCCAGGGCTATCCGGGCGGCTCCCCGGGAGATCTTGCGGGTTACGAAGGTCTCTCCCCGCCGGGGAGATTCGTGATTGAAAAGAATGCCGTTGCAGGCGAATATGCCGTAGGCCTCCCGGTAGTTTACGGTGATCCAGTATCCGTAAAGTTTCGCCGCTGCGTAGGGGCTTCGGGGATAGAAGGGGGTGGTCTCTCTCTGGGGGGTTTCCTGAACCTTGCCGAAGAGCTCGCTGGTGGAAGCCTGATAGAACCGGGTGCTCTTCTCCATGCCCAGAATCCGCAGAGCCTCAAGAATGCGTAGCGTTCCCAGGGCATCGGAATTGGCGGTGTACTCCGGGCTTTCGAAAGAAACCTTTACGTGGCTCTGGGCGGCGAGATTGTAGATTTCGTCGGGCTGCACCTGCTGGATGATGCGTACCAGATTGGTGGCGTCCGTGAGATCTCCGTAGTGGAGAATGAACCGGGGATCTTCCTCGTGAAGATCCTGGTAAAGATGGTCGATCCTGTCGGTGTTGAAAAGGGAGCTCCGGCGCTTGATGCCGTGCACCTGGTATCCCTTTTCGAGGAGAAGCTCCGAAAGATAGGCTCCGTCCTGGCCGGTGATGCCCGTAATAAGTGCTCGTTTCACGTGTATATGCCTCCCGTTTTTCCGTGGTATGGGATGTGTGGTTTTTTCTGGAGAACCGACTATGAAATCCGGTTTCGTTTCCTGCGATAGTATCGCACAAATCCCTGGGGATGCCAAAGAAGCTGAGCGGACCGAAGAGCTATTTTGGGTTTTCGGAAAACCAGGGAAAGAGAGGATTGCAGAAGGCGTTTCGTTTCGGGGAATTCGAGAAGACGATGGAAAAGCTCTTCCCGTTCCGAAAAAACGAACATGGAAAGAAGATTGCTTAGGGCGTTGGCGATCTGCTGTTTTTCAAGGCCTTTCAATAAGCTTGGCGAGGCTCCCCGGGCCTTCAGAAAGGCCTGAAGGTTTTTGTAGGCTCCGTAGGCATCTCCGGGGCGCCGCGAGGCGAGGCCGGTGTGGGAGACCAGGGACCGTGGGCGTTCCACCGCATGCGTGCAGACCTGCGGTACCGAGGCGACCACGGAGGAAGTGAAAAGGCTTCGGGCCATGAAATGTATATCTTCCGCAGAAATGCATCGCTCTAGAAATCGGAGGTTTTCTCTTTCCAGAAGCTCTTTTCGTATCAGGGTGGTTCCGAGGATGGGCCATATTTTGTGTCGAAGATAGGCAACGCAAGCCTCTTTCCCCGGCAGGGGAGAGGCGGGATACCGGAATTTTTTGCGGTAGGTGAGCACGGTTTTTCCTTCCAGCGTAACTTCGTCATAACCGCAGAAAACCATGTCCGCCTTCTGAGAGAGTCCTTGCTCATACAGACTTTCCAGGAGATTGGATTCTGCAAGATCGTCCCCGTCGAAGAAGAGGAGATACTTGCCTCGGGCTTGTTCTATCCCCCGGTTCCGGGTTTTTCCCACCCCTTGATTTTCCTGGGTAAGAATTCGGTGGGCCATCGGAGAGCCCCCAAGGGTTTTTTGAGCCACCGAGAGCGTAGCATCCCGGGATCCGTCATCGATGAGAATAATTTCGGAGGACGAAAAACTCTGGTTGATGAGGCTTCTCAGCGTATTTTCGAGATAGGGGGCCACGTTGTAGGCTGGAATAATTACGGAAATTTCAGGGCTATCCGCCATGGAAAGCTCCTTTCGCATACGCAAGGACATTTTCGAATTTACAACCTGCACAAGCGGCGCCACCCCCGAAAAACTTTCCGGGGCAACAGCCGGACCTTTTGAGGCTCCTGTCGGGGAAGAGATGAAGCCAGCCGGGAGGCAAGAGCGAAAAAGTTGTATTTCTTCAGCACGAGATTTCGGCTTTGCCGTATCAGGGGGATCCGGCTCTCGAAGGGATCTTCCTTCAGGAAGGCTTCGATGAGAGAGCAGGCCCTTTCGGGATCCTCCGCGGGAATCCGCAAAAAAGATCCCTCGGGAAAATAGTCCTCCAGATTGGAACATCCCCAGTAGAGGGGAAAACTCCATCCCAGATAGCAGTCCGCCAGCTTTTCGCTCCAGTAGTGGGGAGCGTCGTGATTTTCCAGCACTAGGTGGTACTTGGCGGGAAAGAGGGCGTCTCCCTTGCAGGGAATGGGTCGGTGTCCCTTGCCGAAAAGTTCCAGGCGGTCCCCCAGGCGGTTTTTGAGGTGTTCCACCAGTCGCAGCCGCAGAAGCTGCCCCGGCGTTTTGCGCTTGGTGGAGCAAATGACGGAAAGGAGCGTGGTTTTTGGGGGTATCTCTTTCGCACATAAGGAGTCGTAGTTTTCCCGGAAAGAATCCTTTTTAAAATGATCTTCCTCTTTTTCTCTGCGCAGATCCCCAGGCCCCATAACCCGTCCGATGTGCCAGGGAAGGCCCTGTTGTCGGTGGATTACTCCGGGATGATCGAAGGAATGGCTCGTAAGAATACGGGGAAACTGCTTTAGAAAAGATCTTTCGTAGGGAAAAAAAGGAGGTTCTCCGGTAATGAAAATGCAGTTTTCGGCAGGGCAGAACACCTCTTCCGGGGCGGCAAGATCTTCGTAAACGATCCAGGCGTCACAGGTTTTGCACGAGGGATCATCCACCACGAAACGGCAATTCTCCCAGATTCCCTGTCCTTTGGGCGTCTGCAGAAGAAAGGGCCAGTTAGGAAAGCCGGTGCTTACCTTTATCGTGAGCATGGGGGGACTTTCTTTTTTTGTATCCATTTTCAGGAAAGACGATAGCCCGTGCGTTCGCAGAAGGAAGCGACTTCCTCGGGAGGCAGGGCGAGAAGGTTTTCGAAATGGAGCGGCTCGTATTCTTCCCCTCGTGCCAGGCGAAGAGGGGAGTCGGGGTTTTCCCGAGGCAGCATGCGGAAAAGCAGAAAGTTTTGTTCCTTGAAGAACGCCGCCACATCCCGGGTGGTATAGCCGTAATGCCGGTAATTCTCCCGGGAAATCTCGAAGAGTATACAGCGAGTACGCCGAAGAAGGTTTGTGCCTCCCCGAAGAACCGGGAGCTCAAATCCTTCCACGTCTATTTTAAGGAGGTCCAGAGGGCCGGGGAAGGTTTCTTCCGGGAAGAGGCGGTCCAGGGTTTCCATGGGGACATCTCCTCCGGAAGTTTCCGGATTTACCCTGTTTTGGGAATCGTCCCCCTTGTGAGACAGCATGGAAACTCTTCCCGGTTCTTCTCCCAAGGCGTAGTGGAGCGGGGTTATCCGCGGAGCCAGACGAGCATTCAAAGCGATGTTTTCGCAGAGCCGTTCATAGGTTTGGGGATCGCCCTCGATGGTCCAGACCTTACCGTTTTCGCCGGTTTTTTGCGCAGAAAGAAGCGCTATCATGCCGATATTGGCTCCCACATCGAGCACCAAATCGCCTTCCCGAAGGTAGTCCTTGTAAAAGGTAAGCTCTTCATCGTAGTGATGCGGGTTTATCCAAAGGGCTTTGGACATGCTGGTGGGGAAAAAGCGAAGGCGGAATCCTTCGAGGGATACCGAAAATCGCGTACAGAGTCCGGTGCTTTTCAAGATACCCGCGAGCCATTTGCGACAGGTCGAAAGAGAATTATTCATGGCGGAGAAAATCCTTTCGTACGTTTGGGATGTGCGCTTTTCTGGAAAAGAGAGCCTTGCAGGAAGAGCCATCTCTAATTTTTCAGAGCGAGGAAGGGATACGTCATGGAACCAGGAAATCGCTTCTAGAGTATACGTCATGGAGAGGTTCGAGGAAAGATTTTCCTCAAGAAAACCTTGTTGAAATTCACGAGTGACGGTACGCGAAGTTTTTCTTTGCATAAGCCTCGCGGGAACGCTATCATGAGAAAAGCGGTTTTGCGAGGATTTTCATAATTAAAAGTTCGGCTGTGTAAGAGATGCAAAATGCCGGGAGGTGTTTCGTGGATTTGGCTTCGGTGATTGCTTTGCATGGGAAGGTTCTGCTCAAGTATTTTGCTTGAACGATACTGTCTCTTCTCATGAAAAACATAAAAAATTCTTGAAGAAAGGGTCGTGTCTTCCATGCCTGTGCAAGATAGAGCAAAGAGAGGTATAACGGAACGAGAAGAAAAAAAGTGTGAGGCCCGGAGGGAAAAGACACTTTTTCTGAAGGCATTTCGTTTTTTTTGGAAAAACCCGGGACTCAATTTCCGCCGATTCCGAAGGGGGCAGCTCCGGGGGACTTTCCGGCTGCTTGAGGAACTTGGTTTTTCCTATGGCGAGAAGGATCGGGAGATCTATTCCAGTCAGTATGGACAGGATAAATTTGTGGCGGAATACCTTTTCCCTGGAAAAGAGCGGGGAACTTTCGTGGATATCGGCGCGAATGACGGAGTGACCTTGAGCAATACGCTTTTTTTCGAGGAACGCAGGCAGTGGACCGGATTATGCGTAGAGCCCCTTCCGGAAATTTTTGAAAAACTTCGCGAAGCCCGGGAAAGAGCTTTCTGCGAAAATGTATGTGTTTCTCAAACGGAAGGAACCCTGGATTTTGCCATGGTTGAAGGAGAAGATATGCTCAGCGGCATCGTGGAGAGCATGGATAAACGGCATCACCGCAGAATCGAGAAGGAAAAGGGGCGTCTTCGGATGCTTCGGCTTCCTTCACTGCGATTGCAGACGTTACTTGAAAAATATGCCCTGGATCAGGTGGATTTTCTCAGCATCGACACCGAAGGGAGCGAGCTCGACGTGCTGCGATCCGTGGATTTCGATAAAACGAAGGTTGGGGTTGTGTGCGTGGAAAACAACAGTGGCAGGAAGGACGTCCGGAGACACCTGGAAGAACGGGGATTCGCCTATTATGTAACCCTGGGAGATCTCGATGATCTCTATGTAAATCTCCTTCTGTTCCCCGGGTTCCGACGTTGAAACCACCATGTCACGGGACTTCGTTTTCCCGCTTTCCGAAACCCTTTGGAGCATAAATTCATGAAGCCGCAAAACAGAGAAAGTGTGAAAACGCATGCCTTCCATGCGAAGACGGCGGATCGATCAGAATCCATGAAAATCCTCCATCTTCTTCCGGAACTCTCCGAGGGGGGAGTGGAGCGCCACGTGGTAGATCTTGCCCGGGGCCTGGCGGAGCGCGGTCATACCGTGGGAGTGGTCTCCGCCGGAGGGAAGCTCGTGGCCTCGCTGCCTCCGGAAGTTGTGCATCACGTGTTTCCGGTACATCGAAAAAACCTTTTTACCGGCGCAGCCGCCACCCTGAAGCTGCGGTCTCTCGTACTTCGGGAGGGGTGGGAGCTTCTTCATGCCCACTCCCGGGTTCCCTTCTGGATAGCCTGGTGGACCGCATCCCTTGCGGGCATTCCCTGGGTGGCCACGGCTCATGCCCTCTACAGCAAAAATGCGGGCATCCACCCTCTCGCCAGAGCGACGGCGGCCATCTGTGTCAGCAAGGCCGTGGAGAACTATCTTGAAGATTTCCTGCCTCTCCGAAGAGAGGTGGTCTACAACGGACTCTTTTCTCAAAAAGAACTCGAAGCCCTGAAAAATACCTGGCAGGGCCCCGAAAACCCCCGGGAAAAAAGGCTTCTCTTCGTGGGAAGGCTTACGAAAATCAAGGGTCTTCACGTCGTTTTGGAGGCCCTGAAGGGTCTCGATGCCTACTCCTGGGTTTTGGACGTTCTCGGCGAGGGGCCTCGGGGAGAGGACTTTCTCCGAAAGGCGGAGGAAGAGGGGTGGAGCGATCGGGTGTTTTTTCACGGCTATCGGGAGAACCCCGGAGAGTGGATGGAAAAATCCTCGTGCCTTGTCTTTCCCTCCCTTCAGGAGGGCATGGGCCGGGTTTTTCTCGAAGCTCTCGCCCGGGGAGTGCCGGTTTTTGCCTCCCGGATTCCCGCCCTGGAAGAACTCGTCTCTTCGGAGGATCTCCTGCCGCCGGGGAATTCCGAAGCCTGGCGAGGGATCTTCAGGGAGTTTTTCGAGGGAACCCGAAAGGCGCCTCTCCCAAAGCCGCGGTGCATTCCCACCAGGGAGGCCATGATAACCGCTTGCGAGGCCTTGTATAAAGAGATTCTCTCGTCGTAAGAACCTCAAGGGAGTTTCCGAAATTCCGGAATGAGGGGGCTGATTTTTCTGAATGCTCTTGAACTTTCCCAAAGGACGGAATTCCTGCTATGCTTTGTTCATTCCATAACTTTCCGGGAAAGGGTGCATCTCCTTTGAACGAATCCATCTCTCCCCATCAGCTTTCGGTATACCAGAAAATTCTCCGGAGCGTTGCCTCGGATAGTGCGGGCCGGGGCGCTCCTCGTCTCGCTTCTCCCCAACTTCTGCATCGTGCGGTGGAACTTTTGAGAAATTCCTGCCGTCCCGCCATCATCACGGGATTCGTGGTTCCTCCCCTGGGGGTGGCGGAGACCGACGGGCCTCCGGGAGCGGCGGTTCTTGCCCGGGCCTTGCGGCAGCAGGGTAAGGACGTGCTCCTGGTGACGGATGCCGCCTGCTTTCCCGTGGTTTCCGGAGCGGCCCGACGCATTGGTTATGAGGGGCCTTTTCTGAAAACCGACCTCCCGGAAGAACTTTTTTCGGGGGATATCCCTCCGGATCTTCTCGTTTTTGTGGAACGCCTCGGCCGGGGAGAAGACGGAAAATATTACAATATGCGCTGCGAGGAGATCGGAGCGTACACGGCTCCCCTGGACGGCGGAGCTCTGCTGGCGGAAGAAAGAGGAATTCCCTGTCTTGCGGTGGGGGACGGAGGCAACGAGGCGGGAATGGGTTTCTTTTACCGGGAGCTTCGGGAGATGCTTCCCGGCTTCGCTTCCTGCATATCCGCCATCGGAGCCACCGTGACGCTTCCGGTGGACGTCTCGAACTGGGGCTGCTATGCCCTGGCGGGACTTTTAAGCGATTCTCCCGCATCCTGGCTGGGCATCCGGGAGGGAGAAGAGCTTGCCATGCTCCAGGCCATGGAGGCGGAAGGAGCCGTGGACGGGGCCACAAAAAAACAGGGACATACCGTGGATGGCATGTCCCTGGAGCGGCAGATTGAAGTTGCCCGGGAAATTCGGGAGATCCTCGCGGAACGCTAGGGCTTGCAGAACGCCGGGCCTAGATGAACCGAGCTTTTCCGCCTTTGCTATGTCGTTCTCGATCCGTGGAGGCTGTGAAACTTCCGTTCGATCACCGGCACGAAAGCCAGAGCGAAGGCCGCTCCCGCACCGGTCTGAATGAGATCGGTCACGAGCTCCACCGGGGCGGCCTTCCATCCGTAGAGTATTCCCGCCGCGGTGGTGTAGCCCGCCACCATGATGGCGGCTCCCGCCAGAATGGCCAGGGGACGGGATTTCTTTCCCAGGGTGCCCACCACGTATCCTTCGCACCCCTTGATAATTGCCGTAAGAGGAGCCCAGAGAGGGTATCCCAGGATAACATCTGCCAGAGAGGCCCCGATGGCTCCCGCTGCACCGCCGTAACGGCCTCCCAAAAGAAGGGCCACCGTGTAGATAACCCCTTCGCCGAAGTTGAAATACACCCGAAATCCCGGTACGGGGACGTGAATCATGGTGGCCACCGTTACCAGGGCCGCACAGAGGGCCCCCAGGGAGATGACTCGGGAAAGTCCTTTGGCTTCGTTCATGAAAATCTTCTCCTTTCCACAGAAAGCATGGATATCCTTCTTCTGGTTTTCATTGTAAAAGTCTTTTCCGGAGGGTACCAGATCCAGAAGAAGCGGCGCTTTTTGATTTTCTGGCATGGTCCAGAAGGCGAGAAAGCGGAAAAAATGTTCCTTTTTCTCTCTTTTTCCTCTTCCGCACCTTTTCCTTTCGTCCTTTCCGGGGTATACTCGGGATACTGCGATAAACATGGACGATTTTCCATGGGGGCCACGGGTTTTCCCAATAGGGCGACATTGGCTGTCCCACGTTCGAGGCGTTATCTTCCTCTCCTTCTTTTCCGGATAGAACGAAATTCCTTGTGTTCAGATGCGGCGTGTCCTGAAAGTGAAAACGAAAAAGGCATCACGTGTGGCGTTGTCAGCGGCGCCCTATATTCTATTGTTTCGTGGGGGCTTGATAGTATGCGTTTTTTTCTTGATTCCGCGAATCTCGAAGAGATTCGTAAGGGTGTTTATTGGGGGGTTCTTGCGGGAGTTACCACGAATCCTTCCCTGGTTTCCAAGGAGGAAGGAGTTTCCTTCCATGACCGTATCCGGGAGATTGCGGAACTTGTAAAGGGGCCGGTAAGTGCCGAAGTCATTTCCCTTGAGCGGGATGCCATGATTGCCGAAGCCCGGGAGCTTGCGGCACTGCATCCCCACGTGGTGGTGAAGATTCCCATGACCTCCGAGGGAATGGGAGCGGTGCGGATTCTTGCGGAGGAGAACATCCGTACCAACGTCACTCTTATCTTTACCCCCCAGCAGGCTCTCCTTGCCGCCGCTGCCGGAGCCGCCTACGTAAGTCCCTTCGTGGGTCGCCTGGACGACATCGGAGAACAGGGAATAGGCTTGGTGGGAGACGTGGCGCACATCTTCGCGCTTCACAATATTCCCACCCAGATTATCGCCGCCAGTATCCGGCACCCTCAGCACATTTTCGAAGCCGCTCGGGAGGGAGCGCATATCGCTACGGTTCCCTTCGGAGTGCTTAAAAAGATGTTCTCTCATCCTCTTACGGAGGCGGGAATTGAGCGCTTTTTGAAAGATTGGGAAGGGATTTCGGCCCCCTGCGGAAAAAGCTCATGACCTCGGAACATACGGCGAAACCGGACAACGATAACGACAACGGGAGTAACGGAGAGGTCCAGGAGCAAAAGAACTTCCCGAAGATACAGCGCAACTTCAACGCCCTCAGCATTCTCACCGCCCAGGAACTCAAAAAGATAGCCAAAGAGCTCGGCATCTCGGGAATCTCGGCTCTCCGAAAAGACGATCTCATCCTCCGGCTTCTCAAGGCCCAGTCCGAGCAGATGGGATTTCGTTTCGGCGGAGGAACCCTGGAGATTCTCGGGGAAGGATATGGCTTTCTTCGTCCCGACGGACTTCTGCCCAGCGATTCGGACATCTATGTCTCCGCCTCCCAGATCCGCCGTTTCGGTTTGAGAAACGGGGATGTGGTGTGGGGGGTCATTCGAGCCCCCAAGGACCAGGAGCACTATGAGGCGCTTCTCCGGGTGGAGCTGGTAAACTTTGCGGATCCTGAGCGTTCCCGGCGAAGGCCTCATTTCGAGCAGCTCGTACCGATTTTCCCGGAGGAACAGCTTCGTCTCGAAACGGATCCCAGGCTCATCGCTCCCCGGCTGGTCGATCTCTTTTCTCCCATAGGAAAGGGCCAGCGCGCCCTCCTCGTTTCGCCTCCCAAGGCGGGAAAAACCACCCTTCTCAAACAGATTGCCAATGCGGTAATAACCAACAATCCCGAAATCATTCTTATCGTTCTCCTGATAGACGAACGTCCCGAAGAGGTAACGGACTTTTCCCGAGCCACCCAGGGAGAGATCGTGGCTTCCACCTTCGACCGCCCTGCGGAAGAACACATGCGGGTGGCCAATCTCACCCTGGAGAAGGCTAAGCGGCTCGTGGAGGCGGGAAAAGACGTGGTGCTTCTCCTGGATTCCATTACCCGGCTCGCCCGGGCTTCCAACCTCACGGTACCTCCTTCGGGGCGTACCCTTTCAGGGGGTATGGACCCCGCAGGGCTCTATTTCCCCAAGCGTTTCTTCGGTGCCGCCCGGAACATCGAAGACGGAGGGAGCCTGACCATCGTCGGCACCGCTCTGGTGGACACCGGAAGCCGCATGGATGAAGTCATCTACGAGGAGTTCAAGGGCACGGGCAACATGGAGGTCCACCTCTCCCGCAAACTTTCGGAGCAGCGAGTGTTTCCCGCCATCGACATTGCCCGTTCCGGCACGAGGCGGGAAGAGCTTCTTCTCAACGAGGGAGATCTTCAGAAAATCTGGACGCTCCGCCGTCGGATCGCCACGGTGGACGAGGGAGAAGCCCTCAATCTCGTTATCGGCAAGGTGCGAAAAACGGGGTCCAACGAAGAATTTTTGGGAACCATCAAAAGAATATCGTAGAAATTCTCTTTTTTCTTGTTCCAAATCCTATTTTTTGCGTATAATGGAGGGACGAAATTCGGTATTAGGGGAGGGAGACGGTTTGTCTGGGTTCTGGCAAGAGACGCGCGGCAGCGGAGATCGACGAGGAAGCCGAAAAGGCTTGAGGCTTTTTTTTATAACGTTACTTTGTACCATCACGTTATGTAGTGTCGGAGCGATACGCAGATCTTCGGAACGGGGCTTCATTCCGGAGTCTTTCTGGTATCTCGGAGGAGCGGGTATGTTGGGCGAGGGAATGATGTACGTAGACATTCTTCCTACCGCCGAGGCGGATATGCTCCCCTCAAACAGCGAAGGCGTAGGGCCCGTACAGCAGGAAAGTCCCTTTTTTCTCACCGAAGAAATTATCGTAGAGCCTCTCTTCGACGAAACCTCCGTAGTGGAGGCCGGATTTGAGAAAGAGGAAAATCTCCATTGGTGGTCCCACAAGGTGGCTCATGGAGATACTCTTACGGGAATTGCCGAAAAATATGGCGTTTCCATGGCACTCATTCAGGAGTCCAACGAACTTAAAAACCCCCATCGCCTCTCTCTGGGAACGGAAATTCTCGTTCCCCGGGGAACGGAACACAAGGCTTCGGTGGTGGCGGAGCTGAAACGGCGAAAAGAAGAGGCCGAAAGGGAGCGCAAACAGGCGGATCCCTTCAGCCTTTCGACGTATGTGGTACGTACCGGAGACAGTTTGTGGTCCATCGCCTCCAAATACGATCTGGACATCAACACCCTCTTCGGATGCAACTCCCTCAAAGACCCGGATCACCTCAAACCGGGCACCACGCTTCGCGTTCCCAATCAGGACGGAATTCTCTACGATGTCAAGAAAGGGGATGCCCTCGACAAGATAGCCAAGAAATTCGGCGTCTACGCCGAAGCCATTCTGGCGGCCAATAACCTTACCTCGTCGAGCACTCTTAAAGAAGGCTCTTCACTCTTTCTTCCCGGAGCAAAGCCCATAACGGTGGTGCAGCAGATTCAGGGCGTCTCGGGGAACGTTTCCGGAGCAAGTTCTCAGGGTTTCCGATGGCCCATGCGGGGAGCCATATCCAGTCCCTTCGGATGGCGCCAGGATCCCTTCACCAAGCGACGGGACTTCCATACGGGCATAGACGTCCGGGGCTCCAGAGGAACTCCCATTGCTGCCGCCAAGGCCGGAACGATCTCTTACGCCGGCTGGATGGGAGGCTATGGCCGGGTGGTGGTGGTGAATCACGGAGGAGGCTACACCTCTCTCTATGCTCATTGTGACCGGCTTCTCGTCCGAAAGGGGCAGAAGGTCAATGCGGGGCAGCAGATCGCCCGGTGCGGTGCCAGCGGGCGAGCCACGGGAACCCATCTGCACTTCGAGGTTCGTTATAACAACAAGCCCATCAATCCGAGAAAGGTTTTGCGCTAGCTTTCTCGAAACGTTGCTTTTCGGAGACGTTTCGGAAGACAAAAGAATAGATTTGCGTGGTATGATTACAAGGGCCGGGGGGAGGTGTGGCTTTCCCCGGCCCCTAACTATGATAGGGGCACGGATCTGAGGAGGTCTAGGATTGTGGCAAAGTTTGTGTTCGTTACCGGTGGGGTTGTATCGTCTCTAGGCAAGGGAATTACCGCCGCATCTCTGGGGGTTCTCTTGAAGCGGCGGGGTTTCCGGGTTTCCATCATTAAACTGGATCCCTACATCAACGTGGATGCGGGCACCATGAGCCCCTTTCAGCACGGCGAGGTTTTTGTCACAGACGACGGAGCGGAAACGGATCTCGATCTTGGGCACTATGAGCGGTTTATCGACGAATCCCTTTCTTCGAACAACAGCGTTACCACGGGAAAGATCTACTCTTCGGTAATCGCCAAGGAACGGGAGGGAAAGTACCTCGGTGCCACGGTACAGGTCATTCCTCACGTGACCCGGCAAATTCAGGACGACATCCTCCGGGTAGCGGAAAAGAACGATATGGTGATCGCCGAAATCGGCGGTACCGTGGGAGACATCGAAGGACTTCCCTTTCTGGAGGCCATTCGACAGTTCGCCTCCCGGGTGGGACGCAAGAACGTTCTCTACTGTCACGTAACTCTGGTGCCGTACATAGCCGCCGCAGGGGAGATGAAAACCAAACCTACCCAGCATAGCGTGAACGAGCTGCGGCGTATCGGCATCCAGCCGGACCTCATCGTATGCCGGAGTCAGTATCCCCTGGAAGACGGAATTCGAGAAAAGATCGCCCTCTTCTGCAGCGTGGAGGTGGAGTCCGTCATAGAATGTCAGGATGCCTCCAGCATTTACCAGGTGCCCCTCATGCTTCATCGGCAGGGAGTGGATTCCCGGGTGCTCCGGAGTTTGGGAATTCCCGAGGATAGGGCCCCCGACCTGGAGGATTGGCAGGCCTACATCCATAAAACCCTCAATCCCGGAGGGCATGTGGAAATCGCCATGGTGGGAAAATACGTAAGTCATAAGGATGCCTATCTCAGTGTGGTGGAGGCTCTGCACCACGGAGGAGTCTATCATGACGTGGAAGTGCGGATCCGCCACGTAGAAGCCGAAGACGTGGAAAAGGTGGGAGCCCCGGCCCTTTTGGAAGGGGTTCAGGGAATTCTCGTTCCCGGAGGTTTCGGTATCCGGGGGAGCGAAGGAAAAATCGCCGCTGCCCGGTATGCCCGAGAGAAGGGAATTCCCTATTTCGGCCTTTGCCTGGGAATGCACATGGCGGTGGTGGATTTTGCCCGGCATGTCTGCGGTCTCGTGGGTGCCCATAGCACCGAGTTCGATCCGGGTTCTCCCAATCCTGTGATCCACCTCATGGAGGAGCAGAAAAACCTCGCTGCCTTGGGTGGAACCATGCGCCTCGGCGAGTATCCCTGTACCCTGGTGGAAGGTACTGCGGTTTCCCGGGCCTACGGAGAGGAGCGCATAGGAGAACGGCATCGTCACCGCTACGAGTTCAACAATGAATACCGGGAACAGCTTGAAGAAAAGGGGCTTCGGGTAGCGGGAGTGTGCACCGAAAGAAATCTCGTGGAGATCGTGGAGCTCCAGGGGCATCCCTGGTTTGTGGGCGTGCAGTTCCATCCGGAGCTCAAATCCCGGCCTGTACGGCCCCACCCGCTTTTTCGGGATTTCGTGGGGGCCGCTCTCGGCAAAAATAAATAGGGGATGGACTCCTTTCACGTGAGGGAGACCTTTCCCTTCCGGCGCACCTTATTGTAGAATCCGTCGAAAGAACTCACCATTACGGAGGGAGGATTTTGTGTGAAAATCAATAAAATGGCCGTATGCTGTATGGGAGGCATATTCCTTCTGCTCCTTGCCTGGGGAGCTTTCGCCCAGGAGGAGCCGAGCACTTTTCAAATTCTCGGAAAGGTAGAGAAGATCACCTATGGAGAGGAGCGTACCGGAGGGCTCTTGCAGCGCCTTGAGGCGGTGGAGAGAGATCTCTTCGGACGGGAGCTTCCGGGGAGCATTGCGGAACGCCAGAGTGCTCTCATGAACTTCATGGAGAAAGGCACCCAGGGGCGTCCTTCCTTTCTTTTCAAGCTGGGTATTCTCGAATGGGCGGTGGAGCAGAAAATTTTCCCCCACCTGGCGGCTACCAAAAGAATCGGTGCCCTGGAGGAACTCGTGGAGGGAACCAGTAGCTCCGACGGCCCCCTGGCCATGCGTTTGGAGAGAGTGGCCAGCGTACTTCTGGGAAACGACATTCTTTGGGAGGAGCTTTCCATTCCCCAGGGAACCGTCATGAAGGTGGAGCTCCAGGAAACCCTGCGCCCCTCTTCGGCTCAGGCGGGAAGCAACGTGAAGGTGGCCCTTTACGAGGATTTCGTATTGGGAAGTCGCCTGATCGCTCCCCGGGGAAGCCTGGTGGAAACGTCCATTCTCGAAGTCAAGCCCCCGAGAAGTTTCGGGCGCCCTTCGGAGATCAACCTTTCCTTCAAGGCTCTCTACCCTCTGGGCCCCGAGGAAATTGAGGTGGGAGTGGGCGAAAACGCTCAGCAGGCCGCCAAGGCGGATCCTGCGGCGGTGGCCGCTGCGGGAGCGAGCTTCGCGGGGTTGGTGGCCTTCGGCCCTCTCGGCCTGGCGGGAGGATTCTTTATTCGGGGAGACGGCAAGGAGGTTCCCGAGGGAACCCTCTTCTTCCTTGAAACCGTGGGAGAGGAGTCGACCCATGTCTTTTCGGTGCCTCCGGAGCTTGAGGGGCTTCTTGCTCCAAAAGGCGAGAGCTCATCCAAGGACGAAGGGCCCGGAGAAAAATCTTCCGGTAACGGCGAAGAGGAGGTCTCTCAATGAAAGATCGCTGCAAACGTTGGATTGCCTTGATCCTCCTGGGGGGAATGCTCTTTTCGGCAGCTCCTGCGGTGGCTCTGGATCTCAAGGACATCCTGGGAGATGTGGTGGGCGTCGTGGCGGGCGGATATGCCATCAGTGCCATTGCGGGGCCCCTTAACGATTTCATTAACACCATTACCTTTAACAAGGGAGTCAAGGCGGAGGGATCCACGGCGGTGGTTCCCATCGTCTCCATCGGTCAGGGAACGCATATCGGAGCGGCCCAGATTACGGGGCCTTCCGCAGCGGTGAACAACACCAAGGCGGTGGCCCAGATCGAGGCGAGTTATCGCTCCATGCGGGTGCGCATTCTCGTGCCCGTGGATTCCTCAAATCCCGTGCAGCGTTTCCGTCGAGTCCAGGGAGTAGGCGTCTCCGCCATCATCGACGTCAATCTGTAATGACTTTTACCGATTTTTCTCCGCAATTTCTTCCGCTGAAGACGGGGAGGAGAGGAGTTCTCGGATTTCTTCTCCTCCTGTTTTTCCTTTTCTCCGGAGTAGCTTTCGGGGCTCCCCAGGGAGACCGGGAGGCTCTCTACTCCGAGGTGGAGACCATTCTCAACGGTCATACCGCCTTTTCCTGGGGCAAGGACTGCATCGTCTGGATGGTGGCCTATCCGGAGGTTTTGGTGGATCCCTGGGTAGAGCTTCGGGCGTTGGAAGAAGGCTTTTCCCAAGAGGAAAAAGGGGCGTATAAGGCCTCCTTCCGCAGGGATCTCCGCCTTCACGATACGGAACCCGTATTGGTGACCTTCTATGTTTTTGGAGAGACCCCCTTGAGCTTCGCTCCTTTCTCGGACCACATCGCCCTGGTGAATTCTTCGAACTCCCAGGTGCCGCCCCTGTCCTATGCGGAAAATCTCGATGCTCCTCTTACGGGGATCGTTCAGGGGTTCGTTTTCTTCCCTCCCCAGGAGGGAACCTTTTCCGTTCAGGTTCGGGGTATGGCCCCCGGAGCTCCCCGGACCTTCGTTTTCGAAGGCATGGGAGGGCGGAGGAATGTTTCCGAAGAAGAAGATGATGACGAACATCACCTCATCGTTCGGATTCCGGAAAAAAAGGCTTCTCTCGAGAACTCTTCGGAGCCTTCCGGAAAAATTTCCCCCATGCCGTCTCCTGGGGTTCCCAAAGCGGAACCTACTCCAGTGCCCATTCCCACGGAGGATCCGGACAAGCCTCCGGCATATCTCGTGTTGCCTCCGAAAGCTTCGGAAAGCTTCCCCGAAGCGGACATCTTGCCGGAGCAGCCACGGGCGGAAGATTCTTCCGGAGAAATTCTCTCTCCCGCTGCTGAAATTTCGCCCTTTCCCTCGGAAGAGGGGAATTCCGAAGCCTGGAATCTTTCCAATGATCAGGATAAACCCGTGGAGGAGCTTCCCTTCCCCATTAACCGAGTACGGCGGGTGGAGGCTTTTCTTCAGGCATGGCACGAAGGCAAGGCGGACTCCATGTACGAAATGCTCTCCCAGAAGAGCCGGGAGACTCTCTCCCGGGAGGCCTTCGCCGAGGCTGTGCTGGAAGATCAGTTTCGATTCGCTCTCAAAAATCCCTATACGCTCAAGTGGGAGGGAGAGGATACGGTAAAGGTGGTGGCTCCTCAGAAGATGCTCGTCATGAGAGTGCTTCGGAGCAAAGTGCTCCGCCTGGTGCTCGAAAAGGGGGCCTGGTACATTGCGTGGTAAGGGATGTCTCCTCGGGCTGCTTTTTCTTGCGGGAGTGGGGGGGATGGTGTTTCTCATGGTCCGGGATCTCCGCCAGGTGATATCCATCATTCCCGGCAGAGATCCCGAAAGGGAGCTCCCCATTCAGATGCACAACACCCGAATTCATAAGACCCTCTCCGGGGATGCCTGGATTGTGGAAGCTCCTCTTCTGGAAAAAGAGGGAGAGCTTCTGCGGGGGTATTCCCTGGATCTCCGCATGGAAGGCCTCCGGGGACGGGGAGCCTTTTTCTTCGCTCAACGGGGAACGGTGAATCTTGAGAAGGCCCAAGCGGTGCTGGAGAACTTTCGGGGAAGTCTCTGGGGAGAGGAAAAGGGATCTTTTGAGGTGGCGGCTTCCCGGGGGTACTGGGAGGAGGCTGCCCGAACGCTCCTCCTGGAGGAGGGCTTCGTGATCTCCTCGGACGAAGGAACCGCCCGAGGACAATCTGCGGTGCTCCATCAGGATCGGACCGTGGAAATTCGAACTGAGGCGGTGCTCGAATGGGAGGTTCCGGAATGAGGCTTTTTAGAAAATCCTTCTCCCTTCTCGGGGGAATCCTCGGCATCCTCCTCTTCCTCGGCACTTCCTGGGGAGAGGAAAAGGTAGTCCTCGATGCGGACGAAGTCATTTACGACGAAGCGGGGTATTCCGCCATGGCCCGGGGAAACGTGGAACTTCGCTACGGCGCCATGCGGGTCTTTTCGGAGTACCTGGAAGTGGACACCTCGACAAATCTCATGAGCGCCCACGGTTCTCCCCAGAAACCTGTGACCATGCTCTGGGGAGACAGGCAGCTCCATGGAGAACGGATAGAATATAATCTGGTTACCCGGGAAGGGCGCGTATACCAGGCCTCGGGCCGGGTGGGAGAGATCCGTCTCTCCGGAAGAGATTTGCAGGTGGTTCCCGTATCCCGGGCCCGGGAGGAAAACTGGGCTTCCTCCAAGCACCTGCGGGGCCTTACGGAGGAGGAGGAAGTAGCCCGATGGGATGAGGTTACCCTCACCACATGCCGGGAGGCAAAGCCTCATTACCGGCTGGTGGCGAAAACCGTGGTGGTGGTGCCCGGCCAGAGAGTGGTGGCCAAAAATCCCCGGATCTACATCGGAGACACCCTCCTCTTTCAGTATCCCTTCGATTACGTGGTCCGCCTCGGTCCTCGGGGAACCAAGGCGTTGGGGGCCAATTTCTTTCCTTCCCTGGCCTACAAGAGCGCCAAGGGAACAGGTTTGGGGCTCGAAGGGCCTCTTACCTGGGACCGGGGAGAGCTGGATCTTGGAATTATGTACTGGTCCAGTGTCGGTCTGGAGGGATCCGCCACGCTTACCCAGGAAATTTCACCGGGACTTTCCGCCTTTGTAACGTCGGAATATACCTACGACGAAGCCAACGATGATTCCTCCTGGCGTGCCCGATGGGGGTTTCACTATCAGCGAACCAAGTGGAAGGCTTCTCTTCTCTGGAGCCAGCGGGAATACGTGGAAATAGAAAAACGTGCGGGAGTGACCTACCGGGGAACTCTCTGGAGAGATCCGGAGTTTCTGGTCTATTCCCCCTGGTTTACCGATGCCGCCAGCGGCGGCTGGTGGCGCCTCATAGGCACTGCTGGGGAATACGAGGAAGACGGAAAGGATACCAGCCGAAGAGGCCTGGGGATGGAAATCTACGGCGAGGGAGATCCCGCCGGACGGTTCGTACCCTTCTGGAAGGGACTCTACATGCACTACACCTACGATTCGGATCTTCCTCTTTCAAAAGAGCAGGAAACTCAGAAAATTACCGAAGCCACTCTGGGTATCTCCTGGCCCCTCGGAGATATCCGGATGCGTACCTCCTACGTCCGCCGATGGGTTTCCGGGGAATCTCCCATGAACTGGGACAGACTGGAAGAACGGGAGGATGTCTATCAGAAAGTGACCTACTCTCTGAACCGCAACTGGAGCCTGGCTGCCCGGGGAGGATATGACAATCTGGAGGGGGAGCTCAAGGAGATGGTCTACTGGGTTACCTATGAAACGGATTGCATGGCCTGGGAGCTCGTCTACCGGGATGATCGGGGAGACGAGGACGACAACTGGGCGGGGCTTCGCATATCCCTTTTCGCCTTTCCCGAAACCCCCTTTGCCATAGGTCAGGAAAAGGTGGAAATTCCGGGAGAGGTTCCCGAAGATCTGCCGGCGCCTCCCAAGGCTTGGCAATAGGGGCTTGGCGGTGCTCAAGCGAAAAGAGCCCCCATGGAACCCCCGGGCGTTACATATTTCGGACACGCTGTGATAGAACCCTTTTGGCTTCGGAAGTACAAGCGCTCTGCGGGTAAGAGGAATGCGCCATTTTTCGGCATATTTCCGAGAGGCTCCCGGAATGCCCGAAGGCATGCCGAGGAGCCTCTTTTCAAAAGCGGAAGGAGATGCGGTTGAACCGGATGGATGACCGATGAAAAAAGACATGCCTGAAAAAGTGCTTGTCGCATCGGGGGGAGAAGGCCCCGAACGGGAGGTCTCTCTCGCCAGCGGCGAAGCGGTGACCCGGGGACTTGTCCTGGGAGGATATGATGCGGAGCAGGTGATTCTCCGGAAGGGAACGGATATTTTAGAGTTTGTCCGGAATCGGGAAGATGTGCTGGTTTTCATCGCCCTTCACGGAGATTGGGGCGAGAACGGCATTTTTCAGGCCTTTCTCGAAATGCACGGTATAGCCTACACCGGAACGGGGCCCCAGGGGTGCATGAGGGCCATGGAAAAGCGGCTGACGAAATTTCTTTTCGAGCACCGGGGCATTCCCACTCCCTGGTGGTTTGCATGGGAGGATGAAGAAGAACCCTGGAAAAAGAAAGGGGTTCTGGAAAAGCTCGAAGAACCGGGGCTTGTCATAAAGCCCGAAAGCTGCGGCAGCACCGTGGGCATATCCGTGGTCCACTCTCCGAAGGAGCTCGAAAAGGCCGTGGCCTATGCGAAACGCTTCGATTCCCGGGTGCTGGCGGAAGAATACATCCCCGGCCAGGAGCTCACCGTGGCGGTGTGGGACGAGGGACATGGGGCGGAGAGCATGCCCATCGTGGAAATCCGACCGAAATCGGGATTTTACAGCTACGATTCCAAGTACACCCGGGGAGCTACGGAATATCTCGTGCCAGCGCCTCTTTCGGAAGAAATCACGAGAAAGATTGCCCGCTACGCCGCCGCGGCTCACGAAGCGGTGGGTGCCCAGGTGTACAGCCGGGCGGATCTGCGTCTCTCCCCCCGGGGAGAACCTTTCTTTCTTGAAGTGAATACAGCCCCCGGGATGACCGGCACGAGTCTGGTTCCCAAAGCCGCCGCTGCCTGGGGATGGGATTTTCCGGAGCTCGTCTCCCGGATCTCCCGGGCCTCCTGGGAAATGCGGAAGCCCTGAAATAGGTGCGCCCCATCCTTCTCCGTTCTCGAAAAGCGTGTGGCGAGGTTTTTGGGAGTTGCAAAAGAAGACAGCCCGCCGGGAAACCGGCGGGCTGTCGCAATGGAGGCGGCGGAGGCGTAAGTGGAAGTCCTCTCATGTATTCCGCGCTTTCGGCGAGAATGAAAGGCTAGAGAAAGTAGCGCAGGTACACGTACACCGAGGAACAGAGAAGGGTAGCGCTCATAAGAATGGCGCCTCGTTTGAGAAAGGCCGAAAAGGATATCCTGTATCCTCCTTTTTCGGCTATGCCTGCCATGACCAGGTTTGCCGAAGCGCCTACGAGGGTTCCGTTCCCTCCCAGACACGCTCCCAGAGCAAGGGACCACCAGAGGGGAAAGGGGTCCATTCCCGAAAGGTTAGCCACGTTGCGGACCAGGGGAATCACCGCCGCCGTATAGGGAACGTTGTCCACAATGGCGGAAATAATGCCGGATCCCCAGATGAGGAACATGGCGAGCAGCTTCGGGCGATTTCCCAGAAGATCCACCGTCTTTTGGGCGGCCATCTCGATGATGCCCAGGTGTTCCAGAGTTCCTACGAGCATAAAGAGAGCCGCAAAGAAAAGGATGGTTATCCAGTCCACCTCCTCCAGAGGTTTTTGTATGGGGAGAGGACAGAGGAGAAGCCCCACGGCAGCTCCCGTAAGAGCTATGGTGGCGGCTTCGTAGCCCAGGTGGTGGTGCATGGTAAAGGCTACGAGAACTCCCCCCAGAACCGCCAGAGTTCGGTAGGTCAGTTTTTTGTTCAATCCCGAATGCCGGGGAGAGGAGAATCTTTCGAGCCGTACCGGAGTATCCAGCCGGGGCTTCAGATCTTCCCGAAACATCAGGAAAAGCAGCACGTACATAATCAGCATATTCAGTAAAACCGGGGGAGTCATGTTCCAGAGGAAGTCGTTGAAATTCAGCCCTGCGGCGGAACCGATAAGAATGTTCGGAGGATCTCCGATAAGTGTGGCGGTCCCCCCGATATTGGAAGAAAAAATTTCCGCAAAGATAAAGGCCTCCGGATGTATATCCAGAGTTTCGCACACTGCCAGAGCCACGGGCCCGATGAGAAGAATGGTGGTTACGTTGTCGAGAAGGGCCGAAATGAGCGCGGTGAGCAGCGAAAGGGCTACGAGAAGGTGCCAGGGATTTCCCCGGCTCAGGGTGATGGCCTTTACCGCCACAAGTTGGATGAGCCCGGTTTCTTTGACGATTCCCACGAGGATCATCATGCCGATGAGGAGTCCCAGGGTATTGAAGTCGATGAAGTGAAAAATCTTTTCCTGCGTTACCAGATGGAGCAGCAGCACTCCGGAAAACCCCAGAAGTGCGGCTTTCAGGCGGTGTACCTTTTCGGTTACGATCAGCCCGAAAGTGACGATAAAAATTCCCAAAGCCAGCCACTGTTGCAGATTCATTGCTATGCGCCTCCCAAAAAAATACAGGGACGACAGGGAAATAGTTCCTCTGCCGTCCCCTTGAGCAGCTTTTTGTCCTCTTTGCATGAAGACCTAAAGCCATATGGTACCCGGTGCCTTGAGGGAGTGTATCTCCTAGGAGTTTATGGAGATGTTCAGGATCTTGAGAGAGCGGGTGCCCTTGGGAACCCGTACGTGGACCTCTTCTCCGGTTTCCTTGCCCAGAAGAGCCTGCCCCACGGGGCTGGATGCGGAAACCCGGTTTTTCTTGGGATCCGACTCTTCGGAGCTCACGATGGTATAGGAAAATTCCGTACTCCGCTCCAGATCCATAAAGGTTACCGTGGTTCCCAGGGCGACCTTGCTGGTATCCATGTCGGCGGTGTTCAGAATCTTCGCCTTGCTCAGCCGGGAATCGAGCCAGTGAATCCGGGATTCCATCTGCGCCTGTTCTTCCTTGGCGGCGTGGTATTCCGCATTCTCGCTCAAATCTCCGAACCCCCGGGCCTCCTCAAGCTTTCGGGCCACCTCGGCCCGTCGTTCGGTGCGAAGGAATACAAGCTCCTGCTTGAGTTCCTCATATCCCTCCCGAGTCATGGGAATATACTTCTCTTCAGGTATTTTCTGGGATTGTGTCATTTGCCTACCTCCCCATCAATTGCTGCGGACCTATGCTGACGGCAAATTCTAACAAAGTTATGCTTTTTGAGCAATCCTTTTCTTGACAATTCGCGAGGATCCTCGTATATTTTCCTCCAATGTGGGAACACCGCAAGGAAGGGAGCCATCCTGCCGGAAGCTTCCGGAACAGAGAGGCCGGGAAAGTCGCTGAGATCCGGGCCGTCGGAAGAGGCATGATCACCAGCCCGGAGCGGGTACTGAAAACTTTTTCGCTCTTTTGCGAAAAGGGTCAAGGTGCGGGGAGCGCCCCAAACAGCGCATACAAGGGCCGGAAGATTTTCCGGAATTGAAGTGGAACCGCGGGCTCTCCCGTCTTCAAGGACGGGGGAGCCCTTTCTCTATATTCAGGGGGTGCATGATATGCGGGGAATATTACGGCGGTATGGAAGCTTGTTGCCTGTAGGAGAGAAGACGCCTCTTCTCGATCGTGGCGAGGGCGGAACGCCTCTGATCTTCTGCGGCAATCTTTCGGAGGAGCTGGGCATCACTCTCTACGGCAAGTACGAGGGATTGAACCCCACGGGCTCTTTTAAGGATCGGGGTATGGTACTGGCGGTCTCCAAGGCCCTCGAGGAAGGGGCCCGGGGAATCATCTGCGCCTCCACGGGAAATACCAGCGCCTCCGCCGCAGCCTATGCGGCGAGTGCGGGAATTCCCTGCTACGTGCTTCTTCCTGCGGGAAAGGTGGCTCTCGGAAAGCTGGCCCAGGCTCTCATGTACGGAGCCAAGGTTCTGGCAATCCGGGGAAACTTCGACGAGGCCCTGGATCTTGCCCGCAAGGCTTCGGAGGATCTGGGCATCGCCATCGTGAACTCCGTAAATCCCTATCGCCTCTTGGGCCAGCGGACCGGGGCCTGGGAGATCTGTGAAGACCTCGGAAGCCCTCCGGACTGGCACGCCATTCCCGTGGGGAATGCGGGGAATATTACCGCTTACTGGAAAGGATACGAGCAGTACAAGGAGCTTGGAAGAACCACCTCGATTCCCCGAATGATGGGATTTCAGGCCGAGGGGGCCTCTCCCCTGGTGACGGGGCTTCCCTGCGACAATCCCGAGACGGTGGCTACCGCCATACGCATCGGCCGGCCGGTAAATGCGGAAAAGGCCCGGGAAGCGGTGGAGAAATCCCGGGGAATCTTCCAAAGCGTTACGGATGAGCAGATTCTGGAAGCCCAGAGACTTCTGGCTTCCCGGGAGGGACTTTTTGCGGAACCCGCTTCCTGCGCTCCCCTGGCGGGGCTTTTGCAGATGAAGCGCCGGGGGGAGCTTCCCTCGGGAATCCGGGTGGCCATGGTGCTTACCGGAAACGGTCTGAAGGATCCCGATACGGCTCTTCAGAACGTTCCCGCCCCCCTGGAGGTGGAAAACTCCTGGGACGCTCTGAAGGAGGTGCTTCTGGCATGACCTTTCTCGTTCGAGTCCGGGTTCCTGCCACCACGGCCAACCTCGGCTCGGGGTTCGATACTCTGGGGATGGCTCTCTCGTTTTATAATTTTTATGATGTTCTCGAAAAACTATCTCCGGGAAAATACCGCATGGAGGTTTATGGAGAGGGAAGCAAGGGTCTTCAGGATCCTCGAGAGAACATGGTGATTCAATCCTACGAAAAGGCCTTCCAGGTCTGGGGAGAACCCGCTCCGGGCATGGCCTTCCGGGCTCAGAACGCGGTGCCTCTCTGCCGGGGCCTGGGAAGTTCTGCGGGAGCCGTGGTAGGAGGAGTGCTCCTGGCGAATGCCCTTCGGGAGTCCCCTCTTCCCCGGGAAGACCTTCTTCCTTTTATGGTAAGCCTCGAAGGGCACCCGGATAATGTGGTCCCCTGCTGTATCGGGGGATTCGTGGTGAGTTGCTGGGACGGCTCTTCTCTTCGATACGTGCGGCTCACCTCCTTTCCGGGGGATATGAAAATCGTGGTGGCGGTGCCGGAATTCCACCTGGCCACCTCCTCTGCCCGGGAGGCTCTCCCCCGGGAAGTTCCCCTGGAGGATGCGGTGTTCAACGTAAGCCGGGCGGCGCTCTTTGCGGCATCCTGGGCTACGGGAAAATGGGAGCATCTCCCCTGGGCCATGGAGGATAAGCTCCATCAGCAATTCCGGGCAAAGCTCTTTCCCGGAGGAGAGCGGATTCTTCGGGAGGTTCGGGACGTTCCCGGGTGCATGGGCATGGCCATCAGCGGCTCCGGGCCGAGTATGCTCGCCTTTGTCCGGGGAAATCCCCAGCCTCTGGCGGAACGGATGTGCCACATCTTTTCCCAGAGCGGCGTCCGCTCCCGCTTCTTCGTGCTCCACCTCGATTGCCGGGGAGCTTTGGTGGAGGAAGGCTCCTCTCGATGAAGCGCATGGTGATGAAGTTCGGCGGCACCTCGGTGGCGGATATCCACCGCATCCAGGCAGTGGCGAGACGGGTGCTTCCCTTCGTACGGAGAGGATGTCAGGTGGCGGTGGTGGTTTCCGCCATGGGAAAGACCACGGACGGGCTTCTCTCCATGGCGGGGCAGCTCGGCGCTCCGGATCGTCGCGAAATCGACCAGCTTCTGGCCACGGGGGAGCAGCAGACCATAGCACTGGTGGCTATGGCCCTCCGGGCTGCGGGGGTGCCTTCCCGGTCCTACACGGGGCCTCAGGCGGGAATTACCGCGGAAGGCTATCACATGGAGGGACGCATTCAGCGGATTCAGCCCTTTTTACTGGAGGAAGATCTGGAAGAAGGGGTGGTCCCGGTGATAGCGGGTTTTCAGGCCGCCTCCTCCAAAGGGGATATTCTCACTCTCGGAAGAGGGGGATCCGACCTCTCCGCAGTGGCTCTTGCCTGTGCGCTCGAAGCGGATGAATGTCACATCTATACGGATGTGGAGGGGGTTTTCACGGCGGATCCCCGGATAGTGGACAATGCCCGAAAATTGAAACGAATTTCCTACGATATCTGCATGGAGATGGCGGTCATGGGAGCCAAGGTGCTCCAGGCCCGAAGTGTGGAGATGGCTTCCCGCTACGGAGTGCCGGTCTATGTGGCATCGTCTTTTACGGAAGAGGAGGGAACATGGGTTATGCAGGAGAACGTAAACGAAAAGCTTTACGTCCACTCGGTGACGCACGATAGAAACGTGGCGAAAATCGCGGTTCTGGGGGTTCCGGACAAGCCGGGAATTGCCGCAGGGTTTTTCAGCCTTCTCGCCCAAAGCGGCATCGCCGTGGAGATGATTATCCAGAGCGTTATGCGGGGAGATATGAACGACATCGCCTTTCTCGTGCGCCGGGACGACCTGGGCAACGCCATTCGGGTGACCACGAACTACGTGGAGGAGGTGGGAGCCCAGGGAGTGAACTTCGATACCGAGGTGGCCCGGGTTTCCGTGGTTGGTGCGGGAATTGGAAATCATCCCGAGGTGCCTTCTCAGATGTTCTCGGTCTTTGCGGATTTGGGAATCAACATCGACATGATATCTTCCACCTCTCTCAACATCACCTGCGTGGTGGAGGCTCACCGGGTGGAGGAGGCGGTGAAGGCCCTGCATAAACGGTTCGTGGAAGGAGAGAACTGATGCGGGTGGCGGTCTTCGGAGCCACCGGCCTGGTGGGACGCGAAATGATGCGGGTTCTGGAGGAGCGGAACTTTCCCGTGGACGAACTGGTTCCCCTGGCCTCTCCCCGGTCCGAGGGAAAGAGCGTCCTTTTCCGGGGGGAGACGGTGGAGGTTCACGGAGTATCCGGAAAGGCTTTCGAAGGAGTGAATCTTGCCCTCTTTTCCGCCGGGGGAGGCCCCTCCCGTGAGTGGGCTCCCGTGGCGGCTGAGGCGGGGGCGGTGGTGGTGGACAACAGCTCCGCCTGGCGCATGGCGGAGGAGGTTCCCCTGGTGGTGCCCGAGATAAATCCCGAAGACCTGGAGAAACACCGGGGAATCGTGGCGAATCCGAACTGCTCCACCATCCAGACCGTGGTGGCCCTGGCTCCTCTGCACCGGAAGGCGGTGCTTAAAAGCCTTGTGGCGGTAACCTTTCAGTCCGTGGCGGGCACGGGAAGCGCCGCCCTCCGGGAACTGGAGGAATCCTCCCGGAGCGTTTTGGAGAATTCTTCCTGGACTCCCCGGATCTATCCCCACCCCATAGGATTCAACGTACTGCCCCACATCGGAGATTTCGACGATCAGGGGATTACCCAGGAAGAGTGGAAGATGATGCGGGAATCCCGCAAGATTCTGCATCTTCCGGATTTGCGGGTATCCTGCACCGCCACCCGGGTTCCCGTCTTCCGGGGGCATGGCGTGGCGGTCACCGCCGCCTTCGAAAAATCTCTTTCCCCCCAGGAGGCCCGAAATCTCCTGGAAGCCGCTCCGGGAGTGCTCGTGACAGACAATCCCGGAGAGAATCTCTACCCCCTCCAGGGACGCGTAGGAGGAACCGATCCTGTTCAGGTGGGACGAATCCGCCGAGAGCCGGATTTTCCCAACACCCTCTCCTTCTGGGTGGTGGGGGACAACCTTCGCAAGGGAGCGGCTCTCAACGCTGTGCAGATCGGAGAAGCCCTCCTGGAAAGAGATCTCCTTTAGCAAGACGATTTCGGCGGTGCCGCCTCCCTCTATCCGCAGAAAATGCGCGTTTTCGCAGATGTTTCCGGTTCTTCCTCTGCGTCGATCCGCATGATCTGCGGATAGTTTTTATGGCGGCTTCTACGGCAAGCACATACCTCCTGATGCCCCATGCTTCGATGTGAATTCCGGAAATACATGGCCCTCGAAAGACGAGGCTGCCCCTTTCCGGAGCGATCTTCCCGGGGGGAGCCCAGGCTTCGCGCATCTGGGGCGGCGGGCCCGGAGCGGTAAGGAGTGGTCTCGGCGGCGCAAAAGTGTGGGGTTCTCGAAGATCCCGCCATACTTCCTAGGAAGAAGCTCGAAAGGTCTGGTACAATAGCCGGGGCATTTTCCGGCGATGGGGACTTTCCGATTCGGATGCCGCCGGAAGATCGGAGGGATGATCTTCAAAAGCGCGGTTTTTTCGCGCCGGGGACACCGTCCCCGATGGCCCAGCATTTCTTTATGGAGGCGAAAATCCATGGGAACATGGCGAATACGGTATATGGGAGCGGTACTCCTCGTGCTTGCTCTCGCCCTGGCGGCCTGGGGAGAAAAGGTGCGCCTTTCGGCGGATACCATGCGGTACGAACCCGGAGAAGCTACCTTTTCGGTGGAGGGAAACGTGCGCATTCTCCGGGGAGAATCCCTCCTCACCGCCCGTCGGGGAACCGGGAAAAGCGACGGATCCTTCTTTCACCTGGAGGGTTCCGTCTCCTGCGATATGCCCGAAAGGAATCTGGCCTTCTCCTGCGAAAGCATCTTCTACCATCCCCGGGAAGCCTCCCGGATAGAAGCCTTCGGTAACGTGGAAGCCCGGCAGGGAGAAAACACCTTCCGAGCCTCCGAGGTGCTCTGGCGGCTCGGAGACATTCCCCATTACACCGCCAGCGGCGACGTCTACGGAGCCTGGGGGGACCGCAGCTTCGAGGCGGGGCTTGCCACTCGCAAGGGAAACCAGTTCTGGGTCAAGAAAATGCGCCGTTTCGAAGATGCCCGGGAAGGGGTGCGCATTCAGGCTCCGGTTCTGGAGGGGCAGCTTCGGGAGGACGAAATGGTGGAGGTTATCGCTTCGGGAGGCGTGGTGATGGAGACCCTGGGAGTTCGGGGAAGTGCCATCCGGATTACCGGAGAGAAGTGCATCTATTCCCTCGCCAAGGGTACCCTGGTGATCTCCGGAGGAGCCTTCGCTCAACAGGGGGATCGCAGCATGAGAGCGGAAAACTTCGTCTTCCGGCTGGATACCCGGGTTATCGAGGCCAAGGGAAAACCCCAGCTGGTCTTTACCGTGGGGGATTGACCATGGCCCGCCGCATAGCAGCCCAGGGGCTCTGCAAGACCTATCGCCGCCGGCGGGTGGTTTCCTCGGTGCGTCTTACCGTGGGGCAGGGAGAGATCGTAGGCCTTCTGGGGCCCAACGGAGCTGGAAAGACCACCACTTTTTCCATGATCCTGGGGCTCGTCTCTCCCGACGAAGGCAAGATCTACTTCGACGGTGCCGACGTAACGAACCTTCCCATGTACCAGCGAGCCCGGCTTGGCATGGGGTATCTTCCCCAGGAAGCGTCGGTCTTCCGGGATCTCACGGTACGGGAAAATCTGCGTCTCGTTCTGGAGGAGCATGGACATCCCCGGCAGGAACAACGGGAGATCTTCGAGAGCCTTACGGAGGAGCTGGGGCTGCAGAAGGTGCTGGACGTGAAGGGCTATGCCCTGAGCGGCGGGGAGCGCCGCAGGGCGGAGATCGCCCGGTGCCTCGCGGGGCTTCCGGAATTCATTCTTCTGGATGAACCTTTCAGTGGCATCGACCCCATAGCGGTGTACGAAATACAGCAGATCATCCTCCGGCTCCGTAAAAAGGGATATGGAATTCTTCTTACGGATCATAACGTTCGGGAAACCCTTGCCATCACCGATCGAGCCTGTATTATCCATCAGGGCCAGGTGGTGGTGGAAGGGCCTCCCAAGGTGGTGGCGGAGAGCGAGGTGGCCAAGAAGTTCTACCTGGGAGAGCGGTTCAGCTGGTAGAAGCCTCTTCTTTCGAAAGGAGAGGAATCTCGTGCCATCGGTTTCCTTCGATGAGGCTTACAAGTTCTTCCACCCCTCGGGCTACCGAGGGCGAAAGCTCCGTCCCCAGCTCGGTGCACTCCGGTTGAATACCGAGACAGAAAATGGAAAGGGAATCCAGAAAGGGCTCCAGCAGGCGTTCCAGGGGATATCCGTGGGTGGACCAGTTCTCCTGGGCCATCTCCAGAGGAGTGAAGCGCCTCAGGCTTCCCGGCGGAAGCCCCATATCCGAAGCGTCACAGATCAGAAGCATTTCGGGGGGATTTTTCCGCAGGAGCCCCAGAAAATTCTCCGGCTGGGTTTCGCAGATCCGGACTTCGCACTCTGTCTTCTCCCGGAGCCGTTCCCGAAGAAGCTCCGCCGCCCGGACTCCCGCTCCGTCGTCCCGGTGGAGAGGGTTTCCCATGCCCCAGATCATGAGGGCTTTCTTTGCAGATGCATGCTTCATACAGACACGTCCTTTTGCAGATAAGGTTTCTTCGAAGGGAATCATACAGAAAAAGCCCACCCCGCCGCAAGGTTCCGAAGGCCTCTCGGGGAAAAATTTCTCTCCGGGGATCTTCGTATTCGGGTATCGCACGGTTACTTGGCCCGATTCGTTTTTCCGTGCTTATGCCGCCAGGCTTTTGACGGATCGCTGACCACCGTTTTTTCATTACGGCCTTTTATGGGAGGAAAGAACTCTATGCTTCGTCGAAGCGCTCGGATGGTGCGCCATGCCCTGATCATGATGTTCGGAACCTGTGCCAGTCGGGTACTCGGTCTTGTCCGGGAGATACTCATCGCCTCTTTTTTCGGAGCCACCCGCCAATTGGACGCCTTTTACGTGGCCTATACCCTGGCAAATCTCTCCCGGCAGCTTCTGGCGGAAGGAGCCCTTTCGGCAGCGTTCATTCCCGTCTTTTCGCGACTTCTTACCCGGGAAGGACGTCCCCGGGCGCTTCTTCTCGCTCGGCAGGCCCTCACGGTGCTCCTCGGAGCGGGCACTCTGGTGGTCCTTCTGGGAATTTGGGGATCCCCCGTGCTGGTACGCCTCATGGCTCCGGGGTTCGGAAGCGATTCCTTCCGGATGGCTGTGAGCCTCACCCGCTCACTCTTTCCCTTTCTTCTCCTGGTCTCCGTGGCGGCTCTCGCCATGGGAGTGCTCAACAGCATGGACCGTTTTTTCGTTCCCGCCGTGGCTCCCGCCCTGAGCAATGCAGTCTTTATCGGGGTGCTTCTTCTCTTCGCCCAGCGTGGGGGGGATCCGGGAATTCTCGTGTGGGGAGTGCTTCTGGGAGGGCTTTCCCAGATGTGTCTTCAGTGGCTCTGGACTCTCCGGCTCGGCATGCCCCTGGTGCCCGCTCTTCCTCGCCGGGAGGATACGGAACTGCGGAAAATGCTCACCCTCTTTCTCCCCTATGCGGCGGGGCTCTCGCTCAATCAACTCATGCCGGTGATCAGCAAGATTTTCGGTTCCTATCTCGAACCGGGAGCCATCTCGGTGCTCAACTACGCAGATCGGGTATTGCAGCTTCCCCTGGGGCTTTTCGTCATCGCCATCTCTCAGGCCATACTTCCCCTGCTTTCCAAAATCGAACCCGAGGATGACGTGAGCTTTCTGGCGGCCCTGCAGGATGCGGTGCGCTTCGGCTGTTTCGTGGTGCTTCCGGTAAGCGTGGGAATGCTGCTCCTGGCGGATCCCATGGTACACCTTCTTTTCTATCGGGGGGCTTTTTCTCCCTGGGCCTGGAAGGCCACCAGCGGCGCTCTGGCCTGTTATGCCCTGGGGCTTCCGGGAATGGCATGCAACACCATTCTGCTTCGGGGGCTCTACGCCCGGGGATATGCCAAAAAGGCGGTTCTCGTCACTCTTACCAGCGTGGGAACCCATCTGATCTGTTCCCTGGTGCTCATGCGGTTCCTCTCCTTCCGAGGGCTGGCCCTCTCCGCATCCATATCCTTCACCGCCGCGGCCCTGGTGGGATACCTCCTTCTTCGAAGGGAGATGTCTTCGGGGGAATCTCTTTTTCCCCTTCCCTGGATTGCCCGGATAGGAACGGGGCTCTGCTGGCTCTTTGCAGGGGTGGGGGGGTACGGACTGCTTTTTCCGTATCCGGTGAGCGAAAGTTTCGCCCTCCGGGGGGTCTGGTTCGGGGGCGTCTTTATGTGGGGAATGGTTTTGTATGGTGTTGCCACCCGATACGTGGGAACCCATGAATGGCAGTGGATACGACAGGCCATAACACGGAAAGGAGAAATCCATGACGGAAAAAGATAACCCGGGTGCTTCGGTGCCCGAGGCTTCGGTGCATCGGGCACTTCTCGCGGAAGGACAGGCTCGGGCTTTCGTGGTTCAGGCCACTCCGCTGGTACAGCGGCTCCGGGAGGTACATTCTCTCTCTCGGCTGAGTGCCGCCGCTTTGGGACGCCTCTCCATGGGGGCCATGATGATGGCCACGGATCAAAAGATAAAGGGCACTCGGATTATGCTCCGTATGGAGGGAAAGGGGCCTCTGGGAGGTCTCGTGGCGGATGCGGACATGGACGGAGGCCTTCGGGGGTACGTGGAAAACCCCGGAGTGGAACTTCCCCTCAATAAAAAGGGAAAGCTGGATGTCTCCGGAGGTATCGGCATTCCCGGACTGCTTACGGTGGTGAAGGATATCCGCATGAAGGAGCCCGTGCAGACTTCTCTTCCTCTGGCCACGGGAGAAGTGGCGGAGGATCTCGCCACCTACTACGTACAGTCCGAGCAAATTCCTTCGGCGGTGGGTCTCGGGGTGCTTCTGGACGGCGAAACCGTCCGGGGAGCGGGAGGGTATATGATTCAGCTTCTTCCGGATGCGCAGGAATCCTTTATTGCGGAGCTCGAAGAGCTTCTTCGATCTCTTCCTCCGGTGAGTTCCCTGGCGGAAGAGCACCAAGATCCGGAGCAGCTTCTTCGGGCGGTGGCGGGAAAATGGACCGTGGAATGGCTGGGTAAGAAGGATTTTTCCTTCTCCTGCAACTGTTCCCGGGAACTTGCGGCGTCTCTCATAAAGGCCGCCCTTTCCGGGGAGAATGCCATTACGGATTCTCAGGAACTCTGCTGCCGCTTCTGCAACACCTCCTATCTCTTCTCTTCCGAGGAGTGTGTCCGGCTGATGGCGGAAAAGAACATGGAGGAACCATCATGAAGACGGGAAAAACTTTTATCGGTGCGGTACTTTTAGGCATTCTCTGTCTGCTTCCCTGGAACGCTTACGGGGCTCCCAAGGATTTTCAGAGTCTTCTCCGGGAGCGCCGGGTGAACCTCTGGGTTGAGGGAGAAGCTTTGGGAGATCTCATGATCGGCTCCCGGGGGCAGATGGAGTTCATCTACGTGGATAAACCCCTCATCGACCGGGCCCGCAAGGAGGGGTGGGGATCCGTTCCCGACTGGTTCCGCAATGAGTGCCAGTATTTCGGCAGTCCCGAACTGAAGGGAAAGGATCTCTTCGTGGTACGCTACAAGGCCCTCCTTCCCTGGGATTTTTCTCCCGAACATGTCCGGGTGGGGGAGCATGAAGTAACCTGGAAGGACGTTCTTACCAACAAAGCTTTCTTTCTCTGGGGAGAAATCCCATCGGGGGCTCAGGGAAATGTCGCCGTGGGAGTGCCTAAAATTTCCGGAAAGGTCACGGAAGTCGCCTACGGAGAGTATGTGGTGCCGTTTACGTTTCCCGGGAGGTGAGAAGCATGGAAAAACATGTGTATCGCTGCGTTGCCTGCGGTCATAGCTTTGAATCCGAAAAGCCGCGGGAAAGCTGTCCCGAGTGCCGGGGAAAGATTCTCGTCCATGAGGCGGGAGAGTCCCGGCGCAAGGGCAAATCCCTTTCCGGCTGAGGCGTATAGACGTACGGCCGGAAGCTGTATGCCGGCGGTACCTCTTCCCCGGAGGGGGGGAGACGCGCTGTATCGACAGATTATACGTACAGGAACCAGAGGTTTTTTAGAAAGGTTCCCGGAAGGGGTTCGCCTTTTGTGCGTATCCTTGGGGTGAGCCTTGCGAGGTGAGAAAAATGGAAAAACATGTGTATCGCTGTGCTTCCTGCGGAGCCCGGCTTGAATCGGAACGTCGCCTTGGGCAGTGTCCCGAATGCCGGGGCAAGGTGCTCATTCACGAAGAAGGGGAGAGACGCCGCAGCACGTGCTGCTCCGGTTCGTGTTCGGGGTGTTCGGGATGCGGCAACTGACGAAGGATCCCGACTCCTTCTGCACCCTTGGCATAGAGACCAGCTGTGATGAAACGGGGCTCTGCCTTCTTCGGGGGCCCCGGGAAATTCGGGCGGAGGTGCTCGCCAGTCAAATCGAAGAACACGCCCCCTACGGCGGCGTGATTCCCGAGATGGCCTCCCGGCGGCACCAGGAGATGTTTCTTCCCCTTCTGGAAGAACTCTTTCGCCGGGGAGGCGTTGAAAATCCCTCCGAGGAGATCGACCTCATTGCGGTTACCCAGGGGCCGGGTCTTATGGGGGCTCTTCTTGTGGGAGTGATGTCCGCCAAAGGGCTTGCCCAGGGATGGAACCTCCCTCTTCTCGGGGTGAACCATCTGGAGGGGCATATCTTTGCCAACGTACTCCACTCTCCCCGGCTGGAACCCCCCTTTCTCAACCTGGTAGTCTCCGGGGGGCATACGGAAATTTTCCTGGTTCGGGCCTACGGATCTTACGAGCTTCTCGGGCGTACCCGGGACGATGCCGCCGGAGAGGCCTACGACAAGGTAGCCAAGATGCTGGATCTGGGATATCCCGGAGGCCCCAAGGTGGATGCCCTGGCGGCCCGGGGAAATCCCGGGGCCTTCGATTTTCCCGTTCCTCTGGGAAACAGCTCCGAAATTGCCTTCAGCTTCAGCGGGCTTAAAACCGCGGTGCTCTGGAAAATCGAGGCTCTCAAAAAAAAAGGCCTTTCTCCCCTTCCTCTGGAGGATATCTGCGCCTCCTTCCAGAAGGCCGTGGTGGCCTCTCTTACGGGAAAGGTGCGGCTTGCCATGAAACAGACCGGCATCTTGCGCGTGGCGGTCTCGGGAGGTGTGGCGGCCAATCGGGGGCTTCGCCGGGGACTTTCGGAAATTCCCGAAGGGGATATTTTTATGCCTCCCCCCGCACTCTGTACGGACAATGCCGCCATGATCGCCGCGGCGGGGTACAACGGCCATATGCGGGGACGCCGGGAAACCCTCGGCCTCTCTCCGAATCCCGGCATGGAGCTGGCGTAGAGCAGGCTCTCCATGAAGGGATTCACCTCGGCGTATACCACGAATATGCCGCTTTCGGAGCGAGAGGAGGACTCCCGTGAAGAATTTTAAAAGCTCAGGAGAAGGCAGAAAGAAGCGGGGCGCTCTTTTCTCTCTGTCATGTTTATGTTGCGCTCTCCTCATCGGTTTGGGATCCCCCCTCTGGGGGGAGGAGGTTCATCATTTTTCACCCCAGGCTCTCGCCCGCCTCGGGTGGGCTCATTATGACGAGGGAGGATACGATCTGGCGGAAGATCTCTTTCGCCAGGCCCTGGCAAAGGATCCCCGGTACTCCGGTGCCCTGGTGGGACTTGGCTGGGTCTTTCTCGACTCCCGGCGTTACGAGGAGGCGGAAACCTTCTTTCTTCGGGCTCTCCAGGTACATTCCCGCAGTGTGGATGCTCTTCTCGGTCTTGGCTGGGTTTACTACGACCTTGAGCGCCATGAGGAGGGAGAACGGATTTTCGAGTTTTTGGTACGGGTGGATCCGGAGTTCCCCCAGGCCTGGAGCGGCCTGGGCTGGAGCGTCCTGGAAAGAGGAGATCCCCGGAGGGCCCGGGAGCTTTTCGAAAAGGGGCTCGCTCTGGATTCCGGGGATGGGGATCTCTGGAACGGTCTGGGATGGGCCTTTTACGACGACGAGCGATATGCCGAGGCGTACCAGGCCTTTTTCAAGGCGGTGCGGCATTCTCCGGGGGATCCCTATCCCTTGAACGGCCTGGGGTGGGCTCTCTTGGAACTTCAGCGCTGCGAAGAGGCGGAGAAAGCCTTTTTGCAAGCCCGGGAGAGGGATGCCTCTCTCGAAGATCCCCTTCTTGGTTTTGCCTACGCCTGCCTCTGCCAGGGAAAATATGCCGCTGCCCGGAAAGCCTACGAGGATTTGCTCTCCCTCGCGCCGGATCACTCGGAAGCTTTGGAAGGACTGGAGGAGCTCCGCCTTCGGGAAGCGGCGGAGCTGGAAGCTCCCCAGGGAGATTGATTCGGGGATCTCCGGGATCAGATGCCCATGACCTTCACTACCACCCGCTTGCGCCGCTGACCGTCGAACTCCGCATAATGCACGGTCTCCCACGGACCGAGATCGAGGCGCCCCTCGGTAATGGGGAGGAGAGCCTGGTGGTGTACCAGGATGCGCTTCAGATGGGCATCTCCGTTATCTTCTCCCGTCCGGTGATGGGCATAGGACGGATCTTCCGGAGCCAGTCTTTCCAGCCATGCGGCGATATCCTCGTGGAGCCCCGATTCGTTATCGTTTACGATAATCCCTGCGGTGATGTGCATGGCGGAAACCAGCATCATTCCCTCCCGTATGCCGCTTTTGGAGAGAATCTCCCCCAGCCGGGGAGTGATATGCACCAGATCTTTCTTCTTCGCGCAGGAAAACCAGAGATACTCCGTATGGACCTTCATGAAGACACCTCCTCTTTAGAATGTTTTTTCGGAGCAGAGTATTTCTTCGAGGGTCAGGCATAAAGCGTCGATATGCTCTTCCTTCACTACCAGGGACGGATAGAATCGTATCATATCCGGGTTTTCGGAGAATCCGATGAAAAATCCCTTTTCCAGCATTTTCTCGAAAATTATCTCGCTTTTTTTGGGGCTTCCCTGAAATTCCATGGCGATCATCAGACCTCGTTCCCGCACCTCTTTTACATAAGAACAAGCCTCAGCGATTTTCCGAAGCTTCTTCGTGAAGTACGCTCCTTTTGCCGAAGCCTTTTCAATCCACCTTTCCGAAACCAAAGCTCTTGTTACCGCCAACCCGATCTCACAACCCAGAGGGTCGTTTATATGGGATTGCACGTATCGTATTCCTTGCTCTTCGACCTTGGCGGCGGCATTTTTTTCCACGAATACCGCACTCACAGGATAACCGTTTCCGAGGCCTTTGCCCAAGGTAATCATATCCGGGAGAATGTCATAATGCTGGTAACCGAACCACTTTCCCGTTCTTCCGAAGCCTGTGGTGACCTCGTTGGCGATGATCAATCCTCCGGCTTTCCGAACGTTCTCGCAAAGGCACTTGATGAGTCTTTCCGGAGGAAGATAGACCCGGCCCCCGGAATTTCCCGGTTCGAAAACGAAGGCGCCGTAAGAATCGTATTCGAGGGAAGCCGTTTGGGGACAATCCGCACAAGATCCTCCCGGGCATTCCAGGCAGGGTCTCAGAGGAAAATCCGTCCAGAAAGCGGGATCTCTGGGAGTATGGGCTTTTCCTCCCGAGGAGAGGTAACTTACATCGAAGGTTAGATTTCGCTTTCGCCCCGTAATTCTTTCGGCGAGAGTTATGGAAAGCTCCACTGCCTCGCTTCCGGAGGAAAGGTAGAGGGCTTTGGAATCGGGAAGCTGTGCCGCATGAATGAGATGTTCCGTAAGGTTTGATGCCGAAGTATTCGTAAAAAATTCATGCGTGTGTATCACTTTTTCCGCCTGTCTTTGCAGGGTTTTCGTAACGCTTTCGTGATTGTGCCCGAGACACATGGCCCAGCATCCCGCCTGGAAATCGAGAAGGGTACGCCCGCCACGGGCATGAAGAAGAATTCCCTCCCCCTTTTCCAGGAAAAGAGGCTCCCGAAGCCTGCTGTGTGTTCGTAAAATTCTCGTATCGTAAGACATGAGCAAAATCCTCCTTGGAAATAGATGATATTTCCTTGATAGCATAGAGAGAAAAAGAGTATAGTACAAACAGTCATTATGCAAACTGTACTACTACAGGGGGTTTCAAGTGTATACGTACGAAATGGTGGCGGCGTGGCTCAGGAGGGAAATCCGAAAAAAGTCCCTTTCCCAGGGGGATCGTATGCCAAGCGTGCGCGATGTCGCCCGAATTCTCAAGGTCAATAAGATTACCGTAGTCAGGGCATATAGAAATCTTGAGGAGAGTCACGAAGTATATGCGATTCCCCGGGGAGGGTATTACGTCGTCGCTCAAGAGGAATTACCTGAAGGCATCGGGGCTGTCATCGACTTTCAAAGAATGCTTCCCGAACCGAGGCTTTTGCCTTCCAGCGAATTTTTACATGCCATAAACAGAGCGGTTCGGGAATACGGGAAGAATATTTTCAACTATGGAAATCCAAAGGGCTTTCCTCCGCTTATAGAAACGCTACAAGAATATTTTATGCAAAAGAACGTTTATGCCAGGGAGCGCGAAATTTTTGTGACAAACGGCGCACAACAGGGAATAAGCCTTTTGCTGGATATGTTTTTCTCCGATGGAGACGGAGCGCTTTTAATCGAGGAGCCTACCTATAATCTCGTACAGAACTTTGCGATCCGGAAAAGAATTCCCTGTTTTACCGTAAAACGCGATTCGAAAGGTCTTGATTTGCATTCTCTCGAATTTATCCTGCGACGGGAAAACATCAAGCTTTTCTACATTATGCCGAGGTTTCACAATCCCCTTGGGACATCCCTTTCGGAGGCGGCGAAAAAGAGAATCGTGGAACTTGCCCATGCCTATGGCGCGTATATTCTGGAGGATGATTATCTCGGAGACCTTGAAACGGATAGCGGAGTGCTGCCTCTTCACTACTACGATGTGCATGGACGTGTGATATACCTTCGGAGTTTTTCCAAAACCTTCATGCCGGGTATCCGTTTGGGATCTGTGGTTGTTCCCGGAAATCTGGTATTCTCTTTTGCGGAACAACGCTATCTGTACGATCTCGGAACGTCTATGCTGCCCCAGGGGGCGCTGCATATTTTTATCAAATCCGGCATGTATGATCATCATGTGAAAAAGATTGTTGCGGTATGTGGAGAAAAGATGTCTCTTGCTCGTTCTCTCGTAGAAAAAATGAGCCCTCCCGGAATGCCGTGGATTGTTGCCGACAAGGGGATCACTCTCTGGCTGGAACTTCCCTCTTCCGGGGATCCCGAGAAAATCAGGAGTTTTCTGAAGGAAAAAGGGGTTGCCGTCTCTGTTACGGGAGATTCTTCTTCCGAAGCCGTATCCGGTTTGAAGGGCGTGAAAATCTGCCTTATGGGAGTCGGCAATGAGGAGATTCGGAAGGGGCTTCTGCTTTTCTTTCGAGAAATAAAACACCTGATATGATGGGCGGAACACCAGAATTTTGTGAAAAGCCCGGAAGGGGTATTCTGAAAGGGAGGATTTTTCGTGAAAAGATTCCAAATATCCCTGCTCGCGATAATCTTGTTTATTCTCTATGTTTACCCGTCCCATGCCTACGTCTCCTTCTTCGACGGAAGCTCGGAATATCAGTACATGCAGAAGCGGTACGGCAAAAAATACGCTCCCCGGCGGGTGCTGGTGATGCGGGATTTTTTCGCCCGGCAAAATCCCTCGCTCAGCTCCAAGGCCGCCAAGAGCTATGCCGCCCTGGTAGAGCGAATCTGCCGGAACTACGAGGTGGATCCCTTTCTGGTGGCGGCGGTGATCGCCAAGGAATCCAGCGTTCGGGTAAAGGCGAAAAGCGGTATTGCCTACGGACTCATGCAGATCAACTGGGAGGCCAACAAAAAATGGATCCCCAAAGTCTTTCCCTCCATCAAGAGCCGCCGGGATCTCCTTCACTCCCGCCCCAATATCTACGTGGGCACCTACATGCTTCACAAGGCTCTGGAGGGAAGCCGGGGGAAGGTGGATCTCGCCCTGGACAGCTACCGGGGGAAAAGCATCACGGAGTATCGCCGGAAAATTCATTCCTTTTATGCCGAGATGGTACGGGATTTCAAAAGCCGTTAGAATATCGGAACCTCTCCGGAACCGAGGATCCGAATAAAGAGAGCTTTCGGGGATTCCGGGAGTTTGTTGGTATAATACGGGGAACTTGTTTTATGCAGGAGGCGAACCATGTATCCACGTCTGGAAGAAAAGATTCTCTCGCGAATACTACAGGAAGATCCCTCGTCCCCCGTCCTTTGGTGGGATCATCGGTGGTGGCAGGGGAAAGAATTTCTTGCCCTGGTGGAAGAGAGCACCCGGAATCTCGAAAAAAGCGGTATCACCAAGGGAAGCCGCATCGTTATCTTCAGCCCCAACGCTCCGGTGGTGGCCATTCTTTCCATGGCGGCCTGGCGCCTGGGGGCTACCATGGTGCCCCTGAATTCCCGGGGGGGCGTGGAGGCGGGAAAACGGATCATTAAAAAGGTCGAGCCCGCAGGGGTGATCATTCACGAGGGCATGGCCCCTCTTATGGAGGAGTTCGAAAAAGAACACGTCCCCTGCGTGATAGCTCCCCTGGAAGGTCCGGTGCCCTCTTTCAAGGCCGCCCAGACCTCCCCCAGCGATCCCCGGATAGCCATGATCTTCGCCACCTCGGGAAGCACGGGAAACCCCAAGGCGGTTCCTCTGACCCACGGCAACCTTCTGGGTAACGTCACCGCCCTGGAGCAGGGAGTTTCCATTATCCGCAAGGGAATTCACTTCATGAACGTGCTTCCCAACTTCCACTCCTACGGATACACCGTAAGCGTGCTGCTTCCCCTCTGCGTGGGAGCTCCCTACGTTCCTCAGCCCTCGTTCACCCCCCTTCAGGATACTTTTCAGGCTCTGGAGGAGGCCGAGGTGGAGGTGCTCGTGGCGGTGCCCACCATGCTCACCTTTCTTCTGGGAGCTGTGGAGAAGGGCATGGCCCCTCCCTCCACGCTCAAATACGTGGTCTCCGGGGGAGAGCGTCTCAACCCCTCCCTTCAGGAGCGGGTGGAAAAGAAGCTGGGCATCACCATCCTCCAGGGATACGGCCTTACCGAATGCTCTCCCGTGGTGAGCTGCAATCCCTCTCCCGAGGGGAACAAGCCCGGCACGGTGGGAACCTTTCTCCCCGGGTACGAATGGGAAATCCGGGACCAGGCGGGAAACCTTCTCGACCCTTCCGAAGAGGGGGTTCTCTGGGTTCGGGGCCCCTCGGTAACCGAAGGCTACTTCCGGGATACCGACATGAGCTCCAAGCGGTTCGCCAACGGCTGGATGAATACGGGAGACGTGGTGCGGGTGGACGAGGAGGGGTATCTTTCCGTTCTCGACCGGGCCACGGATCTCATTATCGTAGGGGGGTTCAACGTCTATCCCCAGGAGATCGAGGCGGTACTCAACGAGCATCCCCAGGTGAAAATGGCCACGGTGGTGGGAATTTCCCATCACCTTACGGGGGAGTATCCCAAGGCCTTCGTCATTCCCCAGGAGCCCCATGGGGTCTCCGCCCGGGAACTTATCGATTTCTGCAAGGAACGCCTGGCTCATTACAAGGTGCCCCGAAAAGTGGAATTCGTGGATTCCTTCCCCCTCTCCGGAGTGGGCAAGGTACTCCGTAAAGAACTGAAAAAACGGGGATAATCCCGTCCCGTTCCGGGAGATGCCGAGAGGAGAGGATGCGCATGTCGAGACTCGGGGTTATTTCGGATACCCACGGAGATGCCCGGGGATGGGAAGAAGCCCGGAAGATCTGGGGTGAGGTGGAGGCAATCCTTCATGCGGGGGACGTACTCTACCATGGCCCCCGAAACCCCCTTCCCCAGGCGTATGGTCCCAAGATTCTGGCCAAGTCCATGAACGAATCCCCGGTACCCCTCTTCATTGCCCGGGGAAACTGCGATGCTCCGGTGGATCAGAATATGCTCCGGTGGCCCCTGCTCTCGCCACTGGTTCCTCTCTGGTGGGAAGGAAAGCTGATTCTCCTCTCCCACGGGGAGAACTTCTCCGATGTTCGGGAGCTGGGCTTGCGCTGCGGGGCCTCCCTGGTCGTTACGGGACACACTCACGTGGCTTCGGTGCAGAGAGAGGAACGTACCATTTTTCTCAATCCCGGATCCGCTTCGCTTCCCAAGGGGCGGGATCCCGCGAGTGCGGCCCTTCTGGATTCCCAGGGCATGGCGGTGGTAACCCTGCAGGGAGATCTGCTCCATCGGGAGCCCTGGTAGAAGGAATTTCTTTCGGAAGACCGGAATTGCCGCTTCGGGGAAGGTTTTCGAAAAATCCCGGTTTTTCCGAGATTTTCAACAAAGTTCCTTTCTTTCTCAGCCCTGAAAGAAAGGAACGAAAGACGGTACGATTCCGTACCTAAAAGGAGGTTGTTCCTGGAGATGAATCTTATGGATGCTCGGATACAGCAGGCGGATCCCGAAATGTATGATCTTCTTTGTCGGGAAATGAAGCGCCAGAGAGAAGGAGTGGAGCTTATCGCCTCGGAAAACTTCGTTCCCCGCTCGGTGTTGGAGGCCCAGGGTTCGGTGTTTACCAACAAATACGCCGAAGGATATCCCCACAAAAAGTATTACGGCGGGTGCGAAGTGGTGGAAACCGCCGAAGAGCTTGCATGCCAGAGAGCCTGTGAACTTTTCGGGGCGGAGCATGCCAACGTGCAGCCTCATTCGGGAACCCAGGCGAACATGGGAGTTTTCTTTACGGTGCTCCAGCCGGGGGATTCCATGCTCGCCATGAGCCTCGACCAGGGAGGCCATCTTTCCCACGGGCATCCTCTCAACTTCACGGGAAAGTGGTACAACATCATTGCCTACGGTCTGCAAAAAGATACGGAGACCATCGACTACGATCAGGTAGAGGCCCTCGCCCGGGAGCATCGTCCCAAGCTGATCGTGGCGGGAGCCAGTGCCTATCCCCGGTTTATCGACTTCGAGCGTTTCGAGGCCATCGCCAGGGAGGTGGGAGCCTATCTGATGGTGGACATGGCCCACATCGCGGGGCTCGTGGCGGGAAAGGTGCACCCCAGCCCGGTGCCCTATGCGGACTTTGTTACCACCACTACCCATAAAACTCTTCGGGGAGCTCGGGGAGCTCTCATTCTCTGCCGGGAAAAATTTGCCAAGGATCTGGACCGGGCGGTCTTCCCGGGCATGCAGGGGGGGCCTCTTCTCCATGCCATGGCGGGGAAGTCCGTATGTTTCCATCTTGCCATGACCGAGGATTTCCGCAAGTATGCCGCTTCGGTGGTGGCCAATGCCAAGGCTTTGGGAGAAGAGCTCAAGGCCCGGGGATACCGACTCATCACCGGAGGTACCGATAATCACATGGTTCTGGTGGATTGTAAATCCTCCCGGGGAGTTACGGGAAAAGAGGCGGAAAAGCTTTTGGATCGGGCCAACATCACGGTAAACAAGAATATGATTCCCTTCGATACGGAGAAACCCCTGGTAACCAGCGGCTTTCGCCTGGGAACCCCCGCAGTGACCTCCCGGGGAATGACCGAAGCGGACATGGGGCGTATCGCCGATGCCATGGATATGGTGCTCTCTTCTCCCGGGGATGATTCCCGCATAGAGGAGGCCCGGAGGAAAATTCTCGCCCTCAGCGGAGAATATCCCCTCTATCCGGAGTTTACCGAGCCCTGGCCCTGCTAGGGAACAACCCCTCCTGATCGAGGGGAGGGGCCGGCTTTACCGGGGGAAACGTCCCCTGCATCTTCGTTGGGAAAATTGTGTCTGGAGGGGCAAGAGGTAGATGGAAAAGATTCTGGGAATGAACTTGGCATATGAAGAGTGGCAGGAGCTTTTGAAAAGTCTCGGAGAGCCCGCATACCGGGGAGATCAGATATGTCAGTGGATCTACGAAAAAAAGGTGGATTCCTTCGAGGAAATGACCAACCTCTCCAAGGATCTTAGAATTCTTCTGGAAGAGCGGGTGACTCTGGGCTTTCCCCGGCGTATGAAGGGAGACCGCTCCAGGGATGGCACGAAAAAATATCTCTGGGCCTTCCGGGATGACGCCACCGTGGAAAGCGTGCTCATGCGGCACGGACAGCACCGCACCGCCTGCCTTTCTTCGCAGGTGGGGTGTCCCCTGGATTGCGCCTTCTGCGCCACCGGTTCCGGAGGTTTTCAGCGCAATCTCGAAGCGGGAGAGATCGTGGGGCAATTTCTGGCCATGGAAAAACAGCTGGAGGGCCCTATTCAGAATATCGTTTTCATGGGCATGGGAGAACCTCTCTTGAATGAGGAAAATCTCTTCAAAAGCATTCGCATGCTCCAGCACCCCAAGATGCGGCAACTCGGCATCCGGCACATTACGGTCTCCACCGCGGGTATCGTGCGGGGCATCGAAAAGATGGCCCTTCTCGAGAGTCCTCCTCGTTTGGCGGTATCTCTCCATGCGGTGGATGATGCCTTGCGGTCGGAGCTCATGCCGGTAAACCGCATTCACTCTCTGGAAGAACTTCGGAGGGCTCTCTTCTTTTACCAGGAAAAGACGGGAGATCGCATAACCATAGAATACCTCCTCCTCCGAGGGGTCAACGAGGGAACGGAACATGCCCGGGCCCTGGCCTCGTGGCTTCGGGGTCTGCACGTCTTCGTGAATCTCATTCCCTACAACGAGGGGGATGAGTTTTTCCGGCCCCCCTTCCCCGAAAAGGTGATGCACTTTCAGAAAATTCTCGAAGAAAAGGGAATGAACGTGGAAGTTCGCCGGAGCCGGGGAGGAGATATCGCCGCCGCCTGCGGGCAGCTCAAGAAAAAGGATCTCGAAGAGAAAGCCGAAGTCAAGGCGGCTCCCCTGAGAACCTACGAGGGAGACAAGAAGAAGCAGGAAAAGGGAAAGGAACGCCCCCGGCGCTCCCGGGAAGAAAGATCCTCCCGGGGAGAAGAGGGGGGGAAGTCCCGGGATAAAAAACCCAAGGGGCCTTCCAAGAAACGTCGTTTCCCAGACTGAGGAAACTGAAAATCCCCGGCTCTTTTCTTTGAGAAACCTCGAGAGCCGGGGGACAGATCGAAACCGGGCAGGTCTCCGAGAAACGAGAGACCTGCCCGGTTTCGTGTATGCTTTTCTTCGATTGTCCGTTCAGAAATTGCGGATTCCGCCGGAAGGTTCTCTTGTCTTTTCCCTTTGCTCGAATACGGCGAAATAGCTCGTCTTGCCCCCGGTTCGGAGCGGGAAAAAGGGGGGGGAAGTTCGTCTTTCTCCGGGAATGGAGCGCCACGCCTCCCGGGCCTTTCCGGTGCGTGGAGAACATCGGGGAGCTACACCCACTCGGAAATGAGATCCTCCAGATGGTTCGTCTGGTTCAGAAGGGTGCAGCAGTATCCCCGGTTTTTTTCGTGCCGCAGCATGCTGTAGGAAGCGGTATCGAGGTGCAGCCTCCAGAAGTAGGGAGATTCTATTCCCAAACATCGGGCAAGAAGAGGTTTCAGAAGAGCCCGGTGAGTAACCACTGCGAAGGTCTCTCCTTCGTGTCGGGCCACCGCCTCTTCCAGGGCCTGGAAAGATCGCTCCTGAAGGGCTCCCATGCTCTCCGCTCCGGGAAGTTCCAGCTCCTCCGGATGGGAGAGCCAGATCTCCCATTCCCGAGGATATTCCCGGCGCACGAAATCCTTTGATTTTCCATCCCAGGGGCCCAGGGTGATATTCTGAAATCCCTGGCAAATCTCTAGAGGGGCCCCGGTTTCTTCCGTGATCATTTCTGCGGTGGTGCGGGCCCTCGACAGAGGGCTCGAATAAATTTTGGAAATTCCCAGGGAGGCGAGCTCCTTCGCAAGAGCCCGGGCCTGGCGGAGCCCCGAGGCGTTCAGGGGGAAATCGGTGCGCCCCCGAAACAATCCCTCCCGGTTTCCCTCGCACTCTCCGTGACGTACCAGTACCACCGTGGTGGCTTCTTTTTTTGCAGAACTCATAAAGCTTCCGCTCCTTTCGCAGGTATTCCGAATGGGAAGAGAACCATCATTCTACCATGGAGCTCCCTTTCCATCGGACAGGAGAAGAAATTTTCAAAAAATCCCTGACCAGTCTTGACACTTGCTTCTCGGGCTGGTACGCTACATGCTGAAATAAAGAGTGTTGGCACTCGGTGTTGTAGAGTGCTAACAGAGGGGAGGGGGGGAGAAATGCTTTCGGAACGACAGCTGGAAGTGGTGCTCGCGGTGGTGTATGAGTACATCAAAACCAACGAGCCCGTGGGATCTCGCAATCTTTCCAAGCGATATCTCAAAGGCCGAAGCGCCGCCACCATACGTAACGAGATGTTCGATCTCGAAGAAGAAGGTTTCTTCATGCAGCCCCATGCTTCCGCAGGACGGGTGCCTACCGAGAAGGCCTACCGGGTGTACGTGGATAATATTCTTCAGCGGCAGCGCAAACTCTCCTCCCTTGAGGATCCCGCCATTCGGGGGCTCGAAAGCCAACGGCGGGATACGGAAGATCTTCTTTTTCACATTTCCCGACTTCTTTCCCGGGTAACGAATTACATGGGAGTGGCGGCTCTGACGCCTCTCAAGGAAATTCGGCTTATGCGGGTGGATTTTCTTCGCATCGACTCCTCCCACGTGCTGGCGGTGGTGATTCTCGAAGGGGGACTGGTGCATCACCGCACCTTCTCGGTTCCCTGGGAGGTAGGGCAGGAGGAGCTTGACGGGCTTGCCCGGCGCATCAGTCTTCTTGCGGCGGGACGCCCCTGGAGAGCCGTGCGCCAGGATCTTCTTTCCTTCATGCATCAGGAGCTTGAGCGAAACCGGGAATATTGCCGTTCCGCCATGCAGGAGATGGACGAATTGCTTCTCTCCATATCCTCCTACCGCTTTTTTACGGGAGAAACCCGCTATCTTCTGGGACAGCCGGATTTCAAGGATATCACCAAGCTCCAGGCGGTACTCTCTCTTCTCGAGGAGGAGGAGTCTCTGGCGAAGCTGGTGGAAAGCGTTTCGGTCCAGAAGGAAGAAGGCGTTCGGGTTACCATCGGAGCGGAACATCCGGAACTTCATTCCCGGGAGTGTTCTCTCGTACTGGCCCCTACCGAGGTAGGGGGCTGCGGAGCTCTCATCGGGCTTATCGGTCCGGTGCGAATGGATTACGAAAACGCCATCGCCACCGTGGAGAACCTCATAAAGGCTCTGGAGGCCCACGAGTCTTCCTGAAATTCTCCGGGGTAACGAGAGGAGTTCCCGGAAGGGCTTTTTTCGGGGCCATATCATAGAGCAGGAAACATGCAAGGAGGAAAAACCAGATGGATCCCATCATGGACGGCAGATCGATTTCCGGAGAAGGAGCCTTTTCCCGGAAAGAGGATACGGAAGATCTGGAACGAAGTTCCCAGGAAAAGGAATCTTCCCGGGAAAATTCCGGGGAGGAGTGTTCGGAAGACCCCGAAAAGCAGCTTCGGGAGATCCGGTGCCGAGTGGAGGCGTTGGAAAAGGGAAAAAAGGCTCTGGAGGACGAGGCTGCCCGGGCTCGGGCCGATTACTACAATCTTCGGCAGCGTACCGCCCGGGATGCGGCCAGACAGCGGGTTCTCGCTTCGGAAACCGCCATCCGGGAGCTTTTGCCGGTGCTGGATAACCTCGATCGGGCTCTGGGGGCGGCGGATAAGGACGATCCTCTTCTCAAGGGAGTTTCCATGGTGCGGCGGCAGTTTTTCGAGGCCCTGAAAACCTTGGGGCTCGAAGAGATTTCCGGAACGGGTTCCTTCGACCCCTCCCTCCACGAGGCCGTGGGGATGGAGCCCGTGCAGGATCCCGATCTTGACGGAACCATCGTGGGGGAACTCCAGAAGGGATACCTTCTGGGAGGTAAGGTGCTTCGAGCCTCTCAGGTGCGCATAGGATCCTATGCCGAAGGCGATACATAGGGGGTTCTCCGAAAGGGCGACCCCACCGCAGCAGCGATAAACCTGCAATTCAGGTTGAAAATATACCCTTCTCCATAAAAGGCGAGGGAATACAAAAATGAGGTGACCAGTTATGGCAAAAATAGTGGGTATCGATTTGGGAACGACCAATAGTTGCGTGGCTGTCAAGGAGGGGGATTCGGTCACGGTAATCCCCAATGCCGAGGGAAGCCGCACCACTCCTTCGGTGGTGGCCACCACCAAGGACGGGGAACGGCTGGTAGGGCAGCTTGCCAAGCGCCAGGCCATCGTGAACCCCGACAATACGATAATCTCCGTGAAACGCCAGATGGGACGGGATCATAAGGAGCGTATGGGGGGCAAGGAGTATACTCCCCAGGAGATTTCCGCCATGATTCTCCAGAAGCTCAAGCGGGATGCGGAGGAGTATCTCGGGGAGCCCGTCACCAAAGCGGTCATCACCGTGCCCGCCTATTTCACCGATGCCCAGCGGCAGGCCACCAAGGATGCGGGAACCATCGCGGGGCTCGAAGTGGCCCGGATCATCAACGAACCCACCGCGGCGGCTCTGGCCTACGGAGAGGACAAGGACGGGGAGCACAAGCTTCTCGTTTTCGACCTCGGGGGCGGCACCTTCGATGTCTCCATTCTCGACGTGGGAGACGGAGTCTTTGAAGTGCTCGCCACATCGGGAAACAACAATCTCGGCGGAGACGACTGGGATTTGCGGGTTACCGAGTGGCTCGTCAAGGAGTTCAAGCGCACCGACGGCATCGATCTCACCAAGGATCGCATGGCCATGCAGCGCCTTCGGGAGGCGGCGGAGAAGGCCAAGGTAGAGCTCTCCTCCATGCCCGAGACCTCCATCTCCCTTCCTTTTATCACTGCGGATTCCAACGGCCCCAAGCACCTGGAAATCTCTCTTTCCCGGGCCAAGTTCGAGGAGCTTACCTCGGATCTTCTGGAAAAGGTGGTGGAGCCCACCCGGCGGGCCCTCTCGGATGCGGGACTTACTCCCCAGGAAATCGACAAGATTCTCCTCGTGGGAGGTTCCACCCGGATGCCCATGGTGCAGAAGAAGATCAAGGAACTCCTCGGCAAAGACCCCACCAAGGGAATCAATCCGGACGAATGCGTGGCCGCGGGAGCTGCCATTCAGGGAGCCATCCTTTCGGGGGATCACAAGAATATCGTTCTCGTGGACGTGACGCCTCTCTCTCTGGGGCTGGAAACCCTCGGAGGAGTCTTCACCAAGATCATCGACCGGAACTCCGCCATCCCCGTATCCAAGAGCCAGACCTTCACCACCGCGGCGGATAGCCAGACCCAGGTGGAGATTCATGTGCTTCAGGGAGAGCGTTCCATGGCCAAAGATAACGTCTCTCTGGGCAAATTTTTCCTGGACGGCATTCCCACGGCTCCCCGGGGAGTTCCTCAGATCGAAGTGACCTTCAACATCGACGTGAACGGCATTCTCAACGTCACCGCCAAGGATCGGGGAACCTCCAAGAGCCAGCATATCACCATCCAGTCCTCGAACCTCAGCGATGCGGATATCGAAAAGATGAAGCACGATGCGGAGGCTCACGAGGAGGAGGACCGCAAGAAGAAAGAGGCGGCAGAACTCAAAAACGAGGCGGATTCTCTGGGGTACCAGGCGGAGAAGACCCTCAAGGATCTGGGCGATAAGGTGACCGCCGAGGAAAGGAGCCGGGTGGAGTCCGAAATAGCCGCTCTCCGGAGCGCTTCCGAAGGGGAGAATCCGGAGACCACTAAAAAGGCGGTGGAAACTCTCACCAAGAGCCTTCACGAGCTCTCCCAGCGGCTTTATGCGGCCCAGCAGGAGCCCAGCGGAGCCGCTTCCGAGGCTCCCGGCGCCGAAGGATCCGGGGGAACCTCGGAAGAGACGGTGGACGCGGAATTCGCCGATAAAGACGAAGCCTGATGCGGTGATCCCGGATGTCCGGAACTGCGTCAAAGCGAGATTATTACGAAGTTCTCGAAATTTCCCGAAGCGCCGGGGTGGAGGAGATCAAGCGGGCCTACCGTAAGCTCGTCCGTAAATACCATCCCGACGCCAATCCCGGAAATGCCGAGGCGGAGGAGCGTTTCAAGGAGGTAAGCGAGGCCTACGAGGTTCTCAGCGACCCCCAGAAGAAGGCCCAGTACGATCAGTTCGGCTTCGTGGGAGAGGGCCAGGGGAACCCCTTCGGCGGCTTCGGCGGCGCAGGAGGAGCCCCCTTCGGAGATGTGTTCGGAGATATTTTCGAATCCTTCTTCGGTGGAGGGCGTTCGCGAAATCCCAACGCTCCCCGCCGGGGGGCGGATCTGGAAATGGAGCTCTCCTGCGAGCTCGAAGACGTCTGTTTCGGAGCCCTTAGGGAGATTTCCATTCCCCGGTGGGAGCAATGTGCCCGCTGCGGAGGGTCCGGGGCGGAGAAGGGGAGTTCCCCTGTCACCTGTTCCGCCTGCGGCGGTACCGGTCAGGTGGAGCATGTGCAGCGCACTCCCTTCGGTCAGTTCGCCCAGGTGGTTCCCTGCACCCGCTGCGGAGGCAAGGGAAAGATCATCGACAATCCGTGCAAATCCTGCCGGGGAGAGGGACGCCTTCGGGAGCGGCACCGCCTGGAGATCAAAATCCCCCCCGGAGCGGATACGGGAACCCGGCTTCGCATTCAGGGGGAAGGCGAAATGGGAGCCAACGGAGGCCCTCCGGGGGATCTGCTTCTTCTCATCCGGGTAAAAAAACACAAACACTTTGTCCGGGAGGGGGACGCGCTGCACTATCGAAAGGCCATCGCCTTTCCCCAGGCAGCCCTGGGAAGTGCGGTTACGATACCTACCCTGGATGGAGACGCCTCTTTGGATATTCCTCCGGGCACCCAGCCGGGGAAGGTGCTTCTTCTCTCCGGAAAGGGGATGCCCCGGCTTCGAAATCCCGAACGAAGGGGAGATCTTCACGTTCATGTGGATGTGGAGGTGCCCAAAAGCCTCAACGAACGCCAACGGGCTCTCCTGGAGCAGCTTGCGGCGGAAATGGACGTCTCCGTCAAGGAGGAAAGCGGAGGGCTTCTCGGAAAATTCAAGGAGCTTTTCCTGGGATGATAATTCTTCGTTCCCCATGGTGCTTTCTTGGAGAGAACGTGGTACACTAGCGAAAAATAAGGGGGGCCTGGCCTCCCTTATTTCTTTCGGGGAGGGGATAGCTATGCACGACGACGCTTTCTGGTGGTACATTCTTCTGGAAGCCCGGGAAAAGGAAGCCCCTGTTCTCGATTCCCTGGTGGAACTTTCGGGCAGCATAGGGGCGGAATATGCGGAAGGTTCCGATATGGTCCGGGTTCGGGCCTACTACCGCAGCTCTCACGATCTGGGGCACTGGCTTCGGGAGCTCAATCAGGTGCTGGCCCCCTGGCCGGGTATCACTGTGCGGGACATGGGAAAAATTGCCAACCGCTCCTGGCATACCGCCTGGAAAGAGGCTTTTCCCCCTCTTCCCGTGGGAGAAGGACTCGTGGTCATGGCTCCCTGGCATAAGGGAAACGAGCCCGAAGGGCGCCTTCCCCTCTATATCTATCCCGGAAGTTCTTTCGGTACGGGATATCACGAAAGCACCCAAATAGCCCTGGAGCTTCTGGAAAAACATCTCTCTCCGGGGGAAGAGCTCGTGGATGTAGGGTGCGGTTCCGGTATCCTCTCCATAGGAGCCATCAAGCTCGGAGCCTCCCGGGCCTGGGCCCGGGACTTCGATCCCGCGGTGGTGCAGGAGGTTCTCGAAAACTGCCGGCTCAACGATATATCTCAAGAGGTTATCTCGCTGGAGGTGGGGGATCTTCTTCAAGGATTCTCTCGAAAAGTCGCTCTGCTCACGGCAAACATCGTTATCGATCCCCTGCTGCAGCTTCTTCCGCAGATCCCCGGGGTTCTTCTCCACAAGGGAAGAGCCATCTTTTCGGGGCTGGTGGTTAAGGAGCGCCATGTCTTTGTGGAAGCTCTGGAAAAACAGGGATTTCGCGTGGTAGACTCTCTGGAAAAGGGAGATTGGTGGGGGGTTATAGCCGCATACCGGTAAAAAACGGAGCCCGGGGGCCGTTTCTCGAACGTTCCCCAGGGCTTGGCGAAGAAATTCCCCCGGTTTGTGCACGCATTCCGAAGGATCTCCCGAAAGGTTTTCCCGGAATGAAGTGTTTCATAAGATCTAACGTGTTCGCTCCCTCTCAAACCGGAGCCGCCTCTGGGAGGCCCCTGTTCCGGAGGAATGCGTGTTTTCCGCATACAGGAAAGAGGTGTTCGTGGCATGTCCCTACCGAGAATACGGCTTGATCGGTGCCTTCGCACCCCTCAAGGGTACTGGGCGCTCTCCGGAGAGGAGGCGCACCATCTCGTGCGGGTCCGGCGCTGCGGGGAGGGAGATCTCGTGGAGGGACTCCTTCCGGGATGGAAGGTACTCCTTCGGCTTTTCTCCGAAGAAAACGCATGGTTCGGCGAGGAATGCTCCCGGCGTGCCGAGGCGGGGGGAGAGCTCTTCATGGTGCTCCTCCTGGCCCTTCTCAAGGGAGATGCCTTCGAAAGAACGTTACGCCAGGCCACGGAGCTGGGGGCTTCTCGCATCGTTCCCCTTACCTGCCATCGAAGCATCTCCAGAATAGATACCAAAAAGGTGTCTTCCAAAATGGCGCGGTGGCGTACCATTCTGGAGGAATCCACCAAGCAGTGCGGCCGGGGAACTCCTCCGGAGATAACCGAGCCCCTGGAATGCCTGTCCCTGGCCTCCCAAAATCTTCCTCCCGCGCGGTTTGCCGCCATTCTCGACGGCGAGGCCCGCCCTCTGGGGGCAGTCTATTCCTCGGAGAATGATCTTGCCTTTGCAGTAGGCCCCGAGGGAGACTTTTCTCCCCGGGAAAAGGCTCTCTTCAAGGATATGGGCTTTCTTTCCGTATCTCTGGGGCCCAGAGTTCTCAAGGCGGGAACCGCCGCCGCTGCGGGGCTGGCCTTCTTTTCCCTCGCCTGGGAAGGATCTCTTCAGAGTGACTGAGAAACCCCGCCCTCCCCGTGTAACCCTTCAAGCTCTGGGATGCCGTACCAACCAGTACGAGGCGGAGGCTCTCGGATCCATGTTCGCTGAAAGGGAATGGGAGGTGGTTACAACCCCTCCATGGGATCTCGGAATCGTCGTCTCCTGTTCCGTCACCGCCGTGGCGGAGCGCAAGAGCCGTACGCTTCTGCGGCGTTTTCTCCGGCAATCTCCGGCAGGGCGGCGCATTCTCTGCAGCTGCTACGCCCAGAACCTTCTCCGCACCAAAGAGCCCTTTCCCGAGGCGGATCTGGTGGTGGGAAACCGCATCAAACATCGCATACCTCTCTTGGGGGAGGCCCTCCTTCGGGGAGAACCCCTGGAGCAGTACCACGAACTCCCTGGCCCTCCGGGCATCTGGACAGTCTGGGACGACCTCCGCCTTACCCGCCTTCTCTGGCATACCCGGGGATTTATCAAAATCCAGGAGGGATGTCACCGTTTCTGCTCCTACTGCATCATCTCCCATCTTCGGGGAAAGCCCCTGAGCCGCCCGGAAGAGGATATTCTGGAAGAGGTGGCCCGCCTCGCCTCGGAAGGCTGCGGTGAATTCATTCTTACGGGAATTCATCTGGGTTCCTACGGAAGCGGCGAGGGAGGAGAACCCCTGGGGAAGCTCGTGCAGAAGATAAGCCGTATCGCCGGGGTAAAACGCCTTCGTTTTGGTTCTCTGGAACCCTTCTCCATAACCCCCGCATTTCTTACAATGCTCCGGGACACTCCCCAGTTCTGCCCGCATTTTCACATTCCTCTCCAGAGCGGGGATGACGAGGTGCTGGAGCGCATGAAGCGAGGCTATTCGTCGGGAGAGTTTGCGAAACTGGTCTCCCTGGCCCGGGAAATCTTCGGCGAAGATCTCCATATAAGCACGGATCTCCTGGTGGGTTTTCCCGGAGAAGATGACCGAGCCTTCGAGCGAACTCTGAAGGTTGCCGAAGATCTGGGTTTCGGCAAGCTTCACGTCTTTCCCTTCTCTCCCCGGGAAGGAACTCCCGCCTTCTCCTGGCCCCGGCCTTCTCGAAAGGAAACCGAAGACCGCTGCGGCAGAGCGGCGCTTCTCGGAGAAAAACTCCTTGCCCGGTACGCCTCCCGGTGGCTGGGGCGCACCGTGGAGGTGCTGGCGGAAAAGCGCGGGCCCTCGGAAAGCCCTTTCTTCACGGGGCACACGCCGCACTTCCTTCTGGCTCGTCTTCCCGGCAGGGCCTTGCCGGGAGAACCACGCTCGGGCAAAGTGATCGCTCTTTCGGGAGGAGAGCTGCTCTGTTCTCCCGATTTTGGAAATTCGAAAGAACCGCCTTTTTTCCGGGAGCCGCAATTCCCGGAAAATTCCATAGTCGAGGTGCATTCGGGTGAGTAAACATCCCGTTCTCGGTATCGACCTCGGTACCCGATACGCTCTCATGAGCCTCTGGACCGAGGACAATCCCACTCCCCTTCTTCTTCCCAACCGATGGGGAAGAACCAGAACCCCCTCCATCATCGCCTGGGAAGGGGGGCGTTTCTACGTGGGGGAGGAGGCCCAGAAGCGGCTGCTCCGGGGGTGTCCCCAGGCTTGGTGGAACGTGAAGAGCCATATCGGAGCTTCTTCCTGGAAAGTTCTTGCGGGAACTCGCCACTATCGTGCGGAGGAATTGCTGATTCCCCTTCTGGTGCTTCTTCGGGAGGATGCGGAGGCCTATCTCGGAGCGGTTATCACCGAATGCGTTCTGGCGGTGCCCGCTCATTTCAGCTTTCCCGAACGGGCCTCCATGGTGCGGGCCGCCCGGAGCGCGGGGTTCGAAAACGTGCGAATTCTCAACGAGCCCACCGCAGCGGCTCTGGCGGTAGAGATGGAGGGACGCTCCCTGGTGCTCGATTTCGGAGCGGGCACCGTGGACATTACCGTCATGGAGCAGGAGGACGGTATCTGGCAGGTGCTCCAATCCCGGGGACGGGATGCTCTGGGAGGAGCCTTCATCGACGTTCTCCTGGCGAGGCATCTCTGGGAACGCCTGGGAAACCGCAAGCTTTCCGAAAAGGATCTTCGCTGGCCCCTTCTTCTCTCGGAGGCCGAAAAAATCAAGATCACCCTCTCCAGTGCGGGAGAGATCGACTGGTACCCCCCGGGGGGATTGCTGGAGCACCATCAAAACCATCCTGTCCGCATCTCCCGGAAGGATCTGGAGCAGATCATGGAGCCTCTCCTGGAAGAGGTGCTGGACATGGTGGCTCATATGTGGAAGGAACATCTGCCGGACCGTCTTCTTCTGGTGGGAGGAAGCAGCCGTCTTCCACTGCTCCGGAAAAAGCTCGCCGCCCGAGTGGCGGAACCTTCGCATCTGGGACTCTATCCCGACGAGGTGGTGGCCCTCGGGGCGGGCATGCACGGAGCCCGGGGATCCTCCAGACTTCTTATCGACGTACTCTCCCGGGATCTGGGAGTGGAAAGCTCCTGGGGACAGATGGTGCCCCTTCTCTTTCAGGGAACCCCTCTTCCCTGTGGAGCGGCGAAGAAATTCGAATCTCCCCGGGGAGGCACCGTGGAGATCGGGGTTCTTCAGGGGGGCGAGGGCAACCTTCAGGAAAAACTGGGAACCATCAAGGTGGAAAACCTGCATCCCAAAGAAGAGGTGGAGGTTCTTTTCGAGGTGGATTCCGAAGGGCTTCTCCAGGTGGAGGTACGTCGTCAGGACGGTGCCGTGGCAATGCACGAAATCCTCGGTCTTTCGGGACAGGAAGGCGAAAAGGGGCAATCCCGAAATTTTAGTGACCATCGCTATAGAAATGTGGAGAAACGTTGTGCTAAAATCTCAGTGCACCTTAATGAGGAGCAGCAGCGGCGGATGCAGCGTCTTCTCGACCGTCTGCGGGTTCTCCGGAGCCATCGGGATGCCTGGGAGGCGGGGCTTCGGGAGATGGAGATCTTTCTCGCCAAACTGGAGGAGGTGTGCCGTTCGTGAACCATGACCTGGACGCCAGCTTTCGGACTCTCGGACTTTCTCCCGGGGCTTCCTGGGAGGAGGTCAAGCGTGCATTCCGGTGTCTGGCCAGGAGCTGCCATCCCGACGTGGCGGGACCCTCCGCGGCGGGAGAGTTCCAGAAAATCACCTCCGCCTATATGACCATTCGAGAAACTGCCTATACTCCCGATGTCATCCGCAGGAGAACTTCTTCTGGAGCGAGCCGGGAAAGCGAAGCCTCCTCCAGGCAGGGACTCTGGTCGAAAATGGCGGAAAGCTGGGATCGCTGGAAAGCCTATCACCGAGAGCGGGAAGCCGCTCGGCAGGAGGAAGAAGCCCGGGAAGCCCGGGTTCGGCAAGAAGCTGTGGCGGTCCGGGAACAGCGAATGAACGGGCTTTTCGAAGAAACCGAAAGACTTCTGCGAGAAATCGGAGAGGCGGTCATTCCCGTAACGAAAGATCAGGGGCTTGCGGGGGAACTCTTGCGGCTGCAGAGCGATCTGCCCGTGGTACGTTCTCTCGCGGTGGAAGCGCTTCGGGGGCGCACGGATCTTCCCGAGGTACGACAGGCCCTTCTGGACATGCTTTCCCGATGTACCGAGGAGGAATTCCTTCAGTTTCTGGATAGGGGCATTCCCGAGGGGATCAAGAAAAGCATCCCCTCTCTGGTGGCCTCCCGGGGAGCGGGCTTCTCCGAGGCCGGAGGACTGCGGGTTCTGCGCATTCTCGCCCTCTTCAAGGACCGCCGGGAAGCCCTCGGGGCTTTTCTCCGACACTCGTCGAAACATCTCCGGGGAGAGGCTCTGCGGATATGGCCTCAGGGAGCGCTTCCTCCCGAAGGAGCTCTTCTGGGAGAACTTCTGCGGAACGAAGAAGATGAAATCCTCATTCCGCTCCTGCGAATGCTTCGCTTTACCCCTCTTCCTGCATGGGTTCGTATGGGAGTACAGCGAATTGCCCGGGAACATTCCTCTCCCACCGTGCGGGTATGGGCAAAAACACTTGTGTCGGGAGCTTCTCCCATGTACAATAACAAGGCATCTTCCGGGGATGGTGATCTGCGTGAATAAATGCATCTTTTGCGCCATAGCGAAAGGAGAGGCTGCGGCGGAGGTTCTGTATAGGGATGACTCCGTCATGGCTTTTCGGGATAGATATCCCCAGGCGCCAGATCATCTGCTGATCATACCTCTGCGTCACGTATCTTCAGCATCTGAAATGGATGACCCGGAGTTGTGGGGAAAAATCATGTCTCTTGCCGTCCGGCTGGGGCATGATCTGGGACTCGAAAGGCAGGGGTACCGCCTGATCGTCAATAACGGCGTTCAGGCATGCCAGACGATTCCCCACCTTCACGTGCACCTGATGTCAGGCAGGCAGTTCGGCTGGCCTCCGGGGTAAGAGTGGCGGTGCGAGAGAAAGGGGGGAAATGTAAATGACCCAGGTTGTTCGGAGAGAAAACGAATCCATCGACGATGCATTGCGGCGCTTCAAGCGGGAAGTGCAGAAGGTAGGGGTGCTTCGGGAAGCCCGCAAACATGAGCACTATGAAAAACCAAGCGAAGCGAAAAAGCGTCGCAAGGCGGCGGCGAAACGGAATAATAACAAAAAAAGGTAGCTCTCGTCTTTCTTTCGGAAAACGAAACGAAGGACTGCGGCCTTTCGGTGGTGTGTTGGTTAAAGAGGGGGGCTTCCCCCTTTTTTCTTTTTCTGGAGAAGGCTTGGAGCGATCTTGGAAAGCCCCCGAAAGGGGCGTTTTTTCGGAGGAGATGAAGCCATGCGTTGTCCCCATTGCGAGGCCGAGGAGACCCGGGTTATGGAAACCCGTACCACCGATGAGGGGCGGGTGGTGCGGCGCAGGAGAGAGTGTCCCTCCTGCATGAAGCGCTTTACTACCTACGAGCGGGCTGCGACGGGACGGGTGCTTCTGGTGATCAAAAAAAACGGCACCCGGGAGCCCTTCGACGTACAGAAACTTCTGGCGGGATTCTGCAAGGCCTGTGAAAAACTCCCCGTTTCCTACGACAGCATCGAGGATGCCGCTGCCCGGGTTGAGGAGGCCCTCCGGTCCGAGGGAACCGGCGAAGTTTCGAGCCAGCACATCGGAGAGCTTGCGGTGGAAGAGCTTCGGCAGCTCAACAAGGTGGCCTACGTACGCTTCGCCTCGGTATATCGACAGTTCGGAGATCTTGCGGATTTCTCCGAAGTTCTTCGGCTTCTGGAAGAAAAAACCGGAGATGACGGATCCAAAAAAAAACCGTGATGCCTCGGGCCGTCTTTTTTCCGTGCTTCCGTCATGCAGTTCGTTTCTCCTGTTTTTCTCCGTAATATCTTGTATTTTTTCGGATTTTCCCGGGAAGCCCTTTTCAGAAATCCCAAAAGAACGGTATAATACAAAGTGTTCCTTCGAGGAGCTATATTTTTCATAATATTCAAGGGAGGTTGTGTGCGCATGAAGGTTGGAAAGGTTCTTGTTTGTATGATGATTCTTGTGGCTTTTGCGGGGAGTGCTCTGGCGGCGGATGTTCTCCGCATTGGGGTCTACGAACCCCTTACGGGACAGAACGCCTTTGGAGGCCAGCTCACGGTGGATGGCATCAAGCTTGCCCATGAGCAGAAGCCCGAGGTTGTCGGCCGGAAAGTGGAGCTTTTCGTGGTGGATAACAAGTCCGATAAGGTGGAGTCTGCCAATGCGGTAAAACGCCTTATCGAAAAGGAAAAGGTCATCGCCATCATCGGAAGCTACGGTTCTTCTCTCTCCATGGCGGGGGGGGAAGTGGCGGAGAAGGCGGGAGTTCCCTGTCTTACGGATTCCGCTACGAATCCCCTGGTAACCCAGGGAAAGAAGTACTACTTCCGCATGTGCTTCATCGATCCCTACCAGGGAGCTGCAGCGGCGCAGTACGCCTTTAACAACGGCGCCCGCAAGGGAGCCCTTCTTCTCGATGTGGCTCAGGACTACTCCGTGGGGCTCGGCAAGTTCTTCCACGAGGCTTTCGAGGCTCTGGGAGGCAAAGTGGTGGCTCGGCTGAACTACCAGACGGGAGACCAGGATTTTACCGCCCAGCTGACGGAAATTATCAACCAGGGTGCTGAAGTGCTCTTCATTCCTTCCTACTTTGCCGAGGGCGCCATCATCATCAAGCAGGCCCGGGAGCTCGGAGGCGAGTTCAGCATCATGGGCGGCGACGCCATGGACAACCCCGACATGATCGCCATCGGCGGCGATGCCATTGAGGGTTTCGCCTATACCACCTTCCCCTACGCTCCGGAGATGCCCGATATGACCCAGATGGCGGTGGAGTTTACCGCTCAGTGGAAAGAAGCCTTCCCCGACAAGGATCCCAACGCCAATTCCGCTCTCGGATATGACTGCTACATGCTCATCGTGGATGCCATCGAGCGGGCCTATGCCGAAGATGCGGCGGCTTTCGACGCCAATCCCTCCGAGGCTATCACCAAGGCCCTCGCGGCCACCAAGGGATGGGAAGGCGTAACCGGAGCCACCACCATCAACGAAACCCACGATGCGGAGAAACCCGTGGGTATCAAGGTCATCAAGGATGGCAAGCAGGTTTACACCGCCTCGGTTATGCCCGAAATTTAAGAATAACCCTCCACGGTGTGTGATGCTCCGTGATACTGATGTGTTTCTTGCATAGTACGTAACTGAACGAAACGCGCAGGGGGGAGGTACTTCGTCCTCTCTGCGCATTTTTCTGTGTACGCTTCGTCTTGGTAATTTCTTTCGGTGGTTTCCGGGTGTGCCGCGGCGAAAGAAAAATCTTTTCCGCCGTATGCTCTTTCCCGCAGCCTCGATTCGTGTCTGGAATATTTCATAACGAACGGGAGGAATCCCATGTCCCTGCCCATTTTTGTTCAGCATTTTTTTAATGCCCTAACTCTGGGAAGCCTCTATGCCCTTATCGCCATAGGATATACCATGGTGTACGGTATTCTCCGACTCATCAACTTTGCTCACGGAGATATCTTCATGCTGGGGGCGTACTTCGTTTTCTGGTCCATAGCACTGCTCAAGCTTCCCTGGGTTCTGGCCATTGTGGTGGCCATCGGAGGAGCTTCTCTCTGCGGAATCCTTGTGGATCAGGTGGCTTACAAACCTCTTCGGGAGGCCCCCCGGATTTCCGCTCTCATAAGCTCCATCGGCGTTTCCTTCTTTATCCAGAATCTCGCCATCGTGGTCTTTACGGGAATTCCCCGGGCGGTCTATCGGCCGGAGTGGATGGTAAAGGTCATTCGCCTTGAAAGCGGCGTCCGCATTCTTCCTCTTACCATGATCGTCCCCGTGGTCTCATTCGTGCTCATGCTGGTGCTTCTCTTCATCGTCTACCGCACCAAACCGGGGCTTGCCATGCGAGCCATATCCAAGGACATCGAAACCACCCGTCTCATGGGTGTTTCGGTGAATAAAATCATCGCCTTCACCTTCGGCATCGGATCGGCTCTTGCGGCGGCCTCGGGCATCATGTGGGCCTTGCGCTATCCCCAGATCCAGCCCCTCATGGGGATGTTTCCGGGGTTCAAGGCCTTCATCGCCGCAGTGCTCGGCGGCATCGGTTCCATTCCCGGAGCCATGGTGGGAGGTCTTCTTCTCGGATTTATCGAGATCATGACGGTAGCCTTTTTCCCGGAGCTTTCGGGATATAAGGATGCCTTCGCCTTCGTGCTTCTCATCATCATCCTTCTCATTCGGCCCACGGGGCTGATGGGAGAGAAACTGGAGGAGAAGGTCTAATGGAAAAACGAAAACAGCGGGATCGCATCCTGAACGTTCTTCTCGTGGCCGCCGTAGCGGGAGGGCTCTATTGGGCCCAGGGCAATCTGGACGGATACAAGATTCAGATTCTGAACCTCATTGCCATCAACACCATCCTTGCCCTCAGCCTCAACCTCATCTACGGCTTTACGGGTATGTTCAGCCTGGGACATGCGGGATTCATGGCCGTGGGGGCCTATGCGTCGTCCCTTCTCATTCTTCCGGCGCTCCAGAAGGAGATGATCTACATCCTGGATCCTCTCATCTGGCCCTTCAGCGTTCTTCAGGCTCCCTTCTTCGTGGCGGTTCTTGCGGGGGGGCTCATGGCGGCCCTTTTCGGTCTTCTCATCGCGCTGCCGGTGCTGCGTTTGGGGGGAGATTATCTGGGCATCGCCACCCTGGGTTTTGCGGAAATCATCCGGGTGGTGGCAAACAACATCACCTTTATCACCAACGGAGCTCTGGGGCTCAAAGGCATTCCGGACTACGCCAACCTCTGGTGGAATTACGGATGGCTCTTTCTCACCATCTTCGTCATTGTGCGCATCGTAAACAGCAACTTCGGCAATGCCCTGAAGGCCATCCGGGACGACGAAGTGGCCGCCCGGGCCATGGGGATCAATACCTACCGGTACCGGGTCATTTCCTTCACCATCGGCGCCTTCTTCGCGGGCATCGGTGGAGCCCTTCTGGCGAGCCTGCTCACCACCATCGACCCCAAGATGTTCCTCTTCATCATGACTTTCAACGTGCTCATGATTGCCGTGGCGGGGGGGCTGGGATCCATTACGGGAACCTGCATCGCCGGAGTGCTCATCACCTTTCTTCTGGAGTGGCTCCGGTTCGTGGAGAATCCCGTTACCCTGGGTTCGTTCCATATTCCGGGCATTCCGGGGATGCGCATGGTTATCTTCTCTCTCTCCCTGCTGCTCATCATCCTCTTCCGCCGGGAGGGTATTATGGGCATGAGAGAAATCACCTGGGATAAAATCTTTCGGACGTCCCCCAAGGGAGGTGCTTCCTCGTGAGTGAGCGAAATATAGTTCTCCAGGTGGATAATCTCACCATGCGCTTCGGGGGCCTCACCGCGGTGGACCGTTTCTGCGCCAAAGTGGAAGAGGGGCGCATCGTGGGGCTCATCGGTCCCAACGGAGCGGGAAAGACCACCTGCTTCAACATGATTACCGGCTTCTACAACCCCACGGCGGGAAAGATACTCTTCCGCGGCGGGGACGTTACGGGCTATCCCCCCCATCGCATCTGCAAGGAAGGCATTGCCCGAACCTTTCAGAATATCCGGCTTTTCAAAAACGAGACGGTTTTGCAGAACGTCATGATCGGAGCACATCTGCGCCAGAAGTCCCCCTGGTGGGGAGTGCCTTTCTGCCTTCCCTCGGCGGCCCAGGAGGAACGGGAGGTGGAGGAAAAATCCATGAACCTTCTTCGGGCGGTGGATCTTCACAAGGTGGCCTACGAAAACGCCAGCGGCCTTCCCTACGGAGCCCAGCGGCGTCTTGAAATTGCCCGGGCCCTCGCTACGGAACCATCCTTTCTTCTTCTCGACGAACCTGCGGCGGGAATGAATCCTCACGAATCCCGGGATCTTATGGATTTCATCCGCCGCATCCGGGAGGAGTTCAAGCTTACGGTGCTTCTCATCGAGCATGATATGAAGGTGGTCATGGGAGTGTGCGAGCACATCTGGGTACTCGATTACGGCATCTGTATCGCCGAGGGTAATCCCGAAGCCATTCAGTCGAACCCCAAGGTCATCGAGGCCTATCTGGGAGAGGAGGCTCTGGAGTATGCTTAAGGTGCGGGATCTGCATGTGCACTACGGAGGCATCCACGCTCTCCGGGGTCTGAATATCCATGTTCCCCGGGGAAAAATCGTCACCCTTATCGGGGCAAACGGAGCGGGAAAGAGTAGCACCCTTCGGGCCGTGGCGGGGCTTCTCAAGCAGTGTAAGGGAAACATCGAACACGAGGGAAAGCAGATTCTCGGCAAAACCCCGGAGAGCATCGTTACCGCCGGAGTGGTGATGGTTCCCGAGGGGCGCCGGATCTTTCCCCATCTTACGGTGCGGGAAAATCTCCTTCTGGGAGCCTATACCCGAAAGGATGCCGAAGCGGTTCAGGCGGATATGGACTGGGTGTTCGAGCTTTTTCCCCGGATGAAGGAACGGGTCTGGCAGAAGGGGGGAACCCTCTCGGGAGGAGAGCAGCAGATGCTCGCTCTCGGACGGGCTCTCATGAGCCGGCCGGAGCTCATCATGATGGACGAACCTTCCCTGGGGCTGGCGCCTCTTCTTGTGCGGGAGGTCTTTGATATCATCCGCCACATCAACGATCAGGGCAAGACGGTGCTTCTGGTGGAACAGAACGCCTTCGCAGCCCTGAAAATAGCTGATTATGCCTACGTTCTCGAGGTGGGTGAGATCGTTCTCGAGGGTTCGGGGTCGGAACTCATCGAAAATCCCCGGGTTCGAGAGGCCTATCTCGGCGGATAGGAAAAAGGGCATTACCTGCAGTGGGGGCCGAACCTTCAAGGTTTCGGAAATCTCTCCGGAGAACCGGGAGATGCTTGAGCGTTTCGGCCGAACGGAGAGTTTTTCATGAGACATCTAGAAGGGAGCGGATTCTCGTGTCGAAGAGTCCCTGGAACCTGCCCAATGTGCTGAGTCTTTCCCGGGTTTTTCTTGCCCCCATGGTCATGGTTTTTCTGACCTTCCGGATAAACTACCCCGTGAAGCCCCTTATCGCCTTGGGGCTCGACACGGGATACGGGGATCTCCTGGCAGGGTTCATTTTCATCTTGGCGGCTCTTACGGATACCGCGGACGGCTACATAGCGAGAAAGCACGGCATGGTGACGAATCTGGGAAAATTTATCGACCCCCTGGCGGATAAAATCCTGGTGATTGCGGCGCTTATCTCTCTGGTGGAACTTCAGAGACTCTCCGCATGGATCGTGGTTATCATCGTCGCCCGGGAATTTATCGTCACCGGGCTCCGCATGGTGGCCGCCGCAGAGGGCATGGTTATCGCCGCTTCCCGGGGAGGAAAGGTCAAGACGGTTACCCAGATCATAGCCATCTCTCTCATGATACTGAATATTCCCGGAGGGCAGCTCGCCATGGGAATTGCCCTTTTCGTCACCGTCTACTCGGGCATGGACTATCTCGTGGAGAACAAAAAAATTCTCATGGGAGAGTGATGCCCCGGGAGAGTTTGCATCCCCGCCTTGCAAGGGCGGGGATTTTTTTGAAATTTCATACGTTCCATGGGTACTTTCCGTGGAGAGGCCCTGTCGGAGGAGGTTCATCATGAACAAAAAAGAGGAGAAAATTTTTCATACCCTGGAAACGTTGGGAGACGCCATGCTCGAAAATTTGGGAAGAATCTGCCGCATTCCCGCGGTGGCTCCCGATGCGGGAGGCTCGGGAGAAGTTCTCAAGGCCCGGATCATCGAAGAACTCGTACAGGAACTGGGATTTTCCAAGCCCGAATGGCACAATGCCCGGGATCCTCGGGCGGAAGAGGAAATCCGCCCCAACCTCATTCTGAAAATTCCCGGAGCCTCGGGTCGGCGGCTCTGGTTCGTAAGCCATATGGACGTGGTTCCCGAGGGAGATCCTTCTCTCTGGAACACGGATCCCTTCGATCCTCTCATCCGGGGAGATCGCATTTTCGGCCGGGGAGTAAACGATAACGGTCAGGAGCTGGTGGCGAGCCTTTACGCCCTTCACGCTCTCCGCCGGGAAGGAATAGAGCCCTCCCGGGAAATCTGTCTCTGCTTCGTGGCGGATGAAGAAGTGGGGAGCGTCTACGGCATTCAGCACCTCCTTAAAGAAGGGCTCTTCCGGGAGGATGATCTCGTTCTCGTTCCGGACGGAGGCAGCGAAGAGGGGGATTTCGTGGAGGTGGCGGAGAAATCCATTCTCTGGCTTCAGATCACCGTGGAGGGAAAACAGGCTCATGCGAGCCGCCCGGATGAAGGGAACAACGCCTGCCGGGAAGCCAATCTTCTGGGGGTTGCCCTGGACCAAGCGCTGCATCGGGCCTTTCCCGAACGGAACGAACTTTTCGGCCCCCCATACTCCACCTTCGAACCCACCAAACGGTCTGCCAACGTGGGCAACGTGAACACCATCCCCGGCAGGGAGGTCTTCTGCTTCGACTGTCGGGTGCTTCCGGAGGCCCCTCTGGACGAGGTTCTTCGGGTGGTGGACGAGGTTATCGCCTCCCGGCGGGAAATTTCGGGATGTGCCATAACCCGGGAGATCCTCCAGCGGGACGATGCGGCTTCCGGCACGGATCCCCAGGCTCCGGTGGTGCGGCTTCTCGGAAAGGCCATCGAAAGGGTCTTTTCCCGGAAACCCCGGGTGGGAGGCATCGGCGGAGGCACCTGTGCCGCTTATTTCCGGCATCATGGCATTCCCGCCGCCGTATGGGGGCAGGAGGCCAACTGTGCTCATCAACCCAATGAATACGCTTTGAAAGAGCATCTGCTCAACGAAGCCAAGGTTTTCGCCCTCATGATGTGCGACGCTTCGGAGTCTTCGAACCTCTAAAAGAAGAGCCCCGCCTTTCGGCGCTCCCGTGAAGGCTGCGGGCCGAAAGCTCCGCTTTTTTACGGAGCACGGTTTTTTTGACGCTTCCATGGAATAGGAACTATAATGTCCCGGTGGATGTTTTCGGGAGAGAAGTGCTCTTTCCTCTCCCTCCGGAAGAAGCGTAAAGAATGAAGAAGGTGAAAGTATGATTGGAGCACTGAAAAAGGCTCTTGGTCTCGATAAAAACGAACGAGCCCTGAAACGTTACGCCGCCCGGGCGGCGCGCATCAATGCCCTGGAGCCGGAGTTGGAAAAACTCTCGAATGAAGAACTCGCCGCCAAGGGAGAGGTTTTCCGCTCCCGTATCGCCCAGGGAGAGGAATTGGACGGGCTTCTCGAAGAAGTTTTCGGAGTGGTGCGGGAGGTCTCCCGGCGTACCCTGGGACTGCGGCACTTCGACGTACAGCTCATGGGAGGCATGGCCCTTCACGAAGGCTGTATCGCGGAAATGAAGACCGGAGAAGGAAAAACCCTGGTATCTACCCTGGCGGTGGTGCTGAACGCCCTTTCCGGTAAGGGAGTGCATCTTATCACGGTGAACGATTACCTCGCCCGGCGGGATGCGGAGTGGATGAGCCCCATCTACACCTTTCTCGGGCTCTCCGTGGGGGTTATCTATCCCTTCATGGATCCCCAGGAACGGCACGAGGCCTACCGCAAGGACGTGGTCTACGGCACCAACAGCGAATTCGGTTTCGACTATCTTCGGGACAACATGGCCACCCAGCCTTCCCAGCTGGTGCAGCGGTTCCACAACTATGCCATCGTGGACGAGGTGGACTCCATCCTCATCGACGAGGCCCGGACGCCCCTTATCATCTCCGGACCTTCCGAGGATTCCCCGGAACCCTATCTTCTGGCGGATCGCACCGCCCGGCAGCTCCAGAAGGATCGCCACTTCGAGGTGGATGAAAAGGAACGCAACGTGGCCCTCTCGGAAGAGGGAATCAAGAAATGCGAAGAAATTCTGAACATTCCGGAGCTCTTTTCGGATGTCCAGCGGTCCGAGCTGGGCCATAAAATCGTGCAATCCCTCAAGGCGCTTCACCTCTTTCAGAGAGACGTGCATTACGTGGTGAAGGACGGGGAGATCGTCATCGTGGATGAATTCACCGGCCGTCTCATGTTCGGCCGCCGCTACTCCGACGGGCTCCACCAGGCCATCGAGGCCAAGGAAAAGGTTCAGGTGGGCCGGGAAAACCAAACCCTTGCCACCATCACCCTGCAGAACTACTTCCGCATGTATCGAAAGCTCTCGGGCATGACCGGCACCGCCGCCACCGAAGAGGAAGAGTTCAAGGAAATCTACGGCCTTCCCGTGGTGGTGCTCCCCACCAACGTACCGGTAATCCGGGAGGATCATCCCGACGTGATCTTCCGTACCAAGCGGGAAAAATACGCCGCCGTGGCGGAGGAAGTGGCGGAGTGCTACACCCAGGGGCAGCCCGTGCTGGTGGGCACCACCTCCATCGAGGTTTCCGAAGTGATCAGCAAGCTCCTCAAGGCCCGAAAGGTGCCTCATCAGGTGCTGAACGCCAAGTACCACGAAAAGGAAGCCTCCATCGTGGCCCAGGCGGGAAGAAAGGCAGCAGTCACCGTGGCCACCAACATGGCGGGACGCGGTACGGACATCGTGCTGGGAGGCAATCCGGACTTTCTTCTCAAGGACGAGGCGGAGAAGCGGGGAATCTCCCTCGAAGAAAACTCTTCCGAAGCGGGAGCCTTGGGGGAGGAGATCCGAAGCCAGTGTGCCGAGGAGAAGCGACAGGTGCTTCAAGCGGGGGGGCTGCATATCCTCGGCACGGAACGGCATGAATCCCGGCGCATCGACAACCAGCTCCGGGGACGGAGCGGCCGCCAGGGAGATCCCGGCTCCAGCCGATTCTATCTTGCCCTGGAGGACGATCTGCTCCGACTTTTCGGATCCGAGCGCATCGAAGGCATCATGGGCAAGCTCGGTTTGGAAGAGGGGGAGGCCATCGAACACGGGCTTCTCAGCAAGGCCATCGAAAACGCCCAGAAAAAAGTGGAACAGATGCACTTCGACATTCGCCGGCAGCTCCTCATGTACGACAACGTGATGAACCAGCAGAGAGAGGCCATCTATGCGGAGCGCCGCCGGGTGCTGGAGTCCGAGGAGATGCCCGAACATGCCTGGGGACTCGTGCAGGATGCGGCGGAAGGTATTTTCGCATCCTCCTGCCCCGAAGGAGCCGAGGTGGATTCTCACGCGGTCTCGGTACGCCTGAAATCCCTCTTCTGGCCGGGCATCGAAAAGCCTCTGGAAGGCGTGGATACCCGGGAGGCTCTGGAGGATGCCCGGGAGGCGATTCTTCGGGAGCTTCGCCAGAGATATGATGAAAAAAGGGCCTCTCTGAAGGAAGACATGGCCTCCATGCTTGCCCGATTCGTGGTGCTCCACGTGCTGGATGCCCGGTGGAAGGAGCACCTTCTCGCCATGGACGACCTGCGCCGGGGCATCGGCCTTCGAGCCATCGGCCAGAAGGATCCTCTTCTGGAGTATCAGTTCGAATCCTACAACCTCTTTCAGGAAATGCTCACCCGGGTTCGGGAGGGAGCTGCGGAACTTCTCTACCGGGTGGCGGTGATTACCGAAGACCGCCGTTCTCCCGTTCCCCGGAATCTTCAGGAGAGCCGGGATATGCCTCTTCCCTTTCTGCAATCCCCGGGAAACGAGGATGCCCGGCATCACGCCCTCGGAGAGGGGCGGAAACGCCAGCCCATACGCAAGACCCAGCGGGTGGGGCGTAACGATCCCTGCCCCTGCGGGAGCGGCAAGAAATACAAGCACTGCTGCGGCAAGAGCGGAGCCTAGAGGCGGAGATCCGGCTATTTTCGGGGCAAACCAAAAGTCTCCGGAGGAATGCGGTGTTGCGGTTTTCTCGGAAAAACGCTGCGGATGGCGGATTTCCCCGGAGTTTTTGCAGGAGCGTTCTCGACAGATCGCTTTCTCGAGAGATGGAACCGTAAAGGGAGTGACGACAGTGTGGAATACCCGAATTTTTCGCAGTCTGGCCTTGGGGCTGGGATTTTTCCTTCTGACTTCTCTCGGAGGAGGGGTGCCGAAAGCTCTGGGACAGGATACTTCCTGGGCCCAGGCGGAGGTTTCCCGGCTTGCCCGGGAAGCTCCTTCGCTGGAGCAGTTTCCCGGCATGGGAGGGTTGGTGCTCCAGAGAAGGGTGGAGTACGCTCTCCGGGCAGACGGAGCTTTGGAAAAAAACGAACGTTGGATCGTACAGCTTACCCAGAGAACTCCCGATTCCTGGCTCCACTGGGAAATTCCCGTTCCCCCCGATGGAGAGGCCCGGGTTCTCCTGGCGGGGCTCTACGGCATGCCCTTCGGAAATCTTCAGAGCCCTCTGATTCCCCTTCAAATCGATAGGGAAGGCATTCCGGTGCTCCAGGTACGGGTGCCATACCAGGGAGATCGCCTGGTTTTGGTTTTGGAGTACCAGCAGATCTTTCCCCGGCGTTTCGATGTGGGGGATTTTCTGTGGCTTCAGAAAGACCTTCCCATCTGGGAACAGGAGATCGTGGCCCGGATTCCCCGGGAGGCTTCTCTCTACTGGGAAGGGGTGGGGGTAAGCGCTCCCTCGGTGGAATCTTCGGAAACCCAGGATTCCTACGTCTGGAGAAAAATCAACAACCCTCCCTGGGCAGGGGCGGGGCTCGTGGCGGAGGGGCGTCCCTCCCTCGCCTTCAGCCTGCGTCGGGGCATTCTCGGAGGTCTCAAAACTCTGGAGGCCTATGAAAAGCAAAGCTATCCCGAACCGGAAGGGGTCTTCCGCCATATCGCCTCGGATTCCAAGCCCCATCGGCGAGGAAAGGGCCTTCTGGACGAACTGAACAAGAACTCCTATCTCCTTGAGGACATTCCTTCCCGAATGGTGCGTAACGGAGCGGACCTTCCTTCCCAGGGGCCCTGGACATCCTGGGAGCGCACCCTCCTCGCCCAGAGCTGGCTTCGCAAGGTGGGATGGCAGGTCGCTCTTTGGTGGGTTCCGGTGTTTCCTCTCTCGGAAAACGTGCCCGCCACCCAGGATCTCTGGCTCGAACCGGTGCTGGAATGCAATCCCCCCGGAGATACCCCCTTTCTCTATCTCTTCGGGCAAACCGTGGAGTATGGAAAAACCCCCTCTTCCCTCTGGGGAAAGACCCTCTACCGGGTTTCGGGGCTGGAGGTGCAAACCAAAAGGGTTCCCGAGGGGAACCTGGAAGACCATCGCCTTACCCTGGCCTGGAACCTCAGTATGGATGCTCGGGGAGAGGCCGAGGGTTTCCTGGACCTCTACGTTCGGGGGGGCTGGGTGGATCTCTTTGGAGAGGAGGCCGCCCGGGATCCCGAAGAGGCTCTCCGGATGGTGGAGTGGAGCGTTCCTTTCTCTCTCGCGGGGGAAATTTCGAAAGAATCCTATGCCTACGGATATCGGGTACGGGCTCCTCTCACCATGAAGCTCGGCATTCCCGGATCGGGGCAGGTGCTTGCCAAGATTCCCGGAGGAGATCTTCCATGGATCCGAGAGGTTCTGGGACAGACGCCCCCCTTCTCGCTCCGGTTTCCCTTTGTGCTGGAGCACAAGCTCATGCTCCGGCTTCCCGAAAACTTCCGGATGCTGGGCAAGCTCTCCACGCCGGAAATTTCCGGTTCCATAGCTCTGAAGGGAAGTTTCTACTACAACAAGCGGCATAACTATATCGAGGGAGAGCGCAAGGCCATGGTAAAACCCACGGCCATGGACCTTTCCCGAAACGAGATTTTCCGGAGCGTTCTCCAGGGATGGGAACGTTGGAAAACGATCTTTGTGCCCCTGAAGGAACAGTAGTCCTTCGGGGCGGAGGTGAACGACTATGCAGGATGTACGGCAAAAACTTGAAAACCATATCGCCGAGGCCCTCCGGGTTCTCGGAGAGGAACGGGGAATTCCCCGGGAATCTCTTCCCGAGGCTTTTCTGGAACGCCCCCGTCGGGAAGGTCAGGGAGACTGGGCCACCAACGTGGCCATGCAGGGATCCAAAATCTTTCGGGAATCTCCCCGGAAGGTAGCGGAGGCTCTGGCGGAGCGCATACCCCTCGGAGAGGCCTCGGGAATCGACAAAATCGAAATTGCCGGCCCGGGATTCATAAACTTTTTTCTCTCCTCCCGATGGGGGCACCAGGTGCTCGCCCGGATACTCGAAGAGGGAGAGCGTTACGGCCGCTCGGATCTCGGCAAGGGCCGCAAGGTTCAGGTGGAATTCGTAAGCGCCAATCCCACGGGGCCCCTGCACGTGGGGCACGGCCGGGGCGCGGTGGTGGGAGATGTCACCGCCTCGCTTCTGGAATATGCGGGGTGGCGGGTAGAACGGGAATACTACATCAACGATGCGGGGCTGCAGATGGAAATTCTCGGAAAATCCACCCAGGCCCGGTACTTCGAACTTGGGGGTAAGGGAGAATCCGCTCCCTTTCCGGAGAACGGCTACAAGGGAGATTACATCTACGATCTCGCCCGGGACGTCCGGGACCAGGAGGGAGATCGCTTTCTCTCCCTTCCCCTTGAGGAGAGTCTCGAATTCTTCTCTTCCTTTGCGGGAGAGAAGGTGCTGAACACCATCAAGCGGGATCTGGAAAACTTCGGCGTGCGTTTCAACGTCTGGTTCTCCGAAAAGAGTCTCTACGAAAAGGATATGGTTCCCTCCATGATCGAGCATCTCAAGGGGCGGGATTATGCCTACGACCGGGAGGGGGCGGTATGGTTCCGTTCCACCGCCTTCAAGGACGAAAAGGACCGGGTGCTCATCCGGAGCAACGGAGCCCCCACCTACTTCGCCTCGGACATCGCTTATCACAAGAACAAGTACGACCGGGGATTCGATCTGGTCATCGACGTCTGGGGAGCGGATCATCACGGCTACGTTCCTCGGATGAAATCCGCCGTGGAGGCCCTGGGGCGGAATTCCGAAGATCTTCAAATCCTTCTCATCCAGTTCGTCAATCTTCTCCGGGGAGGGGAGCCCGTGGCCATGTCCACCCGGTCGGGGCAGTTCGAAACTTTGGAGAACGTTCTGCGAGAGGTGGGAGTGGACGCTACCCGGTACTTCTTCCTCATGCGCCGCTGCGACAGCCATCTCGATTTCGATCTGGAGCTCGCAAAAACCGCATCCCGGGATAATCCGGTCTACTACGTGCAGTACGCCCACGCTCGAATCTGCAGCATCTTCCGGGAGGCCCAGGAGCGGGGGGTGACGCTTCCGGATCCGGAGCAGTGCGATTTGGATCGTCTCGATTCTCCCGAGGAGCAGGAGCTTCTCAAGCAGCTCGGCATCTTTCCGGAAGAGGCGGCCAAGGCGGCCCGGGATCTTGAACCCCATCGGGTGGTCTTCTATCTCTACGATCTCGCCTGTGCCTTCCACGGCTTCTACAATGCCCATCACATCCTCGGAGAGGCCGAGGATGTTCGCTCCTCCCGGTTGCTTCTCTGCCGGGCGGTGCAGGTGGTACTCCGGAACGCTCTCAAGCTCGCAGGCATATCCGCTCCGGAACAAATGTAGCGGGAGTTTCTCGTGAAGCCCCCTCGCCTTCGCTGGGTCTTTCTTCTCACCCTGGTGGGAGTCTGCCTCGGAGTTCTCTGGACGTCCTACGGCTACGAGCTCGCCCGAATGCATCGTCTCACGGCGCTTCTCGACCGGAAGATGACTGCCCTGGCGCAGCTCCAGCGCAAACTGGAATCCACCAGGGAACAGCTCCAGTATGCGCAGACCCAAGAGGGGCTCGCGGAGATTGCGAGAAGGGATTTTAATATGCTGGGGCCGGATGAACGGCTTTTTTGGCTGGATTACAGCGATTCCCGGGATGAAACATTGCGTAATTCCCGAAAATAGCGTATAATTCTACGCTGTTGTTCCCTGCCCGAAAAAATATGGAAACTTTTCGGGCCGTTAAGTCCAGAGGGAGGAGGTGACCGGTGGTGCGACCTTATGAAATGATGGTGCTGTTCCACCCCGAAATTGAGGATCACAAAGCTGCGGCTGAGGATATCGCGGAGCTTGTGAAAAATCAGGGGGGAGAGATCTCCAAGATCGATAACTGGGGCAAGCGGCGTCTTGCTTACGAGATCGACAAGATCCGCGAGGGTTTTTACAGCGTCTATATCTTTACCGTCGAGAGGACCAAAATCCGCGAGATGGAGCGGCTTCTCAAACTGCGGAGCTCCGTCATGCGGCATGTGGTGGTCCGGTTGGACGAGAAGTAGGTAAGGAGGATGTCTCATGGCTCGGGGATTTAACAAAGCCATAATCATCGGAAATCTTGCACGGGATCCGGAAATTCGCTATACCGCCAGCGGCACTGCGGTGGCACGGCTCGTGGTGGCGGTGAATCGCCAGTGGCGGGGACAGAACGGAGAAGCCCACGAAGAAGTGGACTTTATTCCCGCCGTTGTCTGGGGATCTCAGGCGGAAAACTGCGACCGCTACCTCCGGAAGGGCCGGCCGGTTCTCGTGGAGGGCCGCATTTCCGTTCGAAGTTACGAGGGGCGGGATGGCCAGAAGCGTTACGCCACGGAAATCGTGGCCCAGGCCGTGCAGTTTCTCGGGAGCGGCGGCGGAGAAGGAGGCCGGAAGGACGATGATTCTTCGGGCTCTCTTCGGGAGGGAGGCGGCGATGCCCGGGAAAATTTTCGGGAGACCCGGCCTCAGCCCCAGCAGAAACGCCAGCCCCAGGAGGGAGCGAAAAGCCTCCGGGAGGGCGGTTTTTCCGATGATTTTCCCCTCGATTTTTCCGAAATCGGTGACGGCGACGTCGCCGGCGGCGGGGGGGAAGAGGATGAGGATATCCCCTTCTAGCCATACTTATTTTGGATTGGAAGGAGGCGGCTGTACATGGCCTTTCATGGCGGTGGCAACAACAACATGAACAAAAAACGCGGCAAGCGGCGTCCCAAGGTATGCTTCTTCTGCGTGGATAAACTGGAAGATGTGGATTACAAGGACATTGAGCGTCTTAAGAAATATGTTTCCGATCGCGGAAAGATTCTTCCCCGGAGAGTGACGGGAAACTGCGCTCTGCATCAGCGTCAGCTCACGAGAGCTATCAAGCGTGCCCGGGTTATGGCGCTTCTGCCCTTTACGGCCGAATAGCTGCGGAATGCGTGCGAGGGGGGGGAGCGGTCCCTCCCCTCGCTGTTTGTATGTTCAGGGGGAATGGGCATGATGGAAAGCAACTCCACCCGGGGGCTCGTGGAATCGGGGCTTCTGGTGGCTTTGGCGGTGGTTCTTTTTCTGGCGAGTCACTTTCTTCCCGTGGCGGGAGTGGCGGTGGCTCTCGTATGTCCCGCTCCTCTGGTGGTGCTCGGTCTTCGCCACAGTCTCGGCAGAGCTCTTCTCGGAGCCGGGGTGGCCATGGTTATCGTCACCACCATGGTGGGAGTTCTCGGGGGGCTCTTCTTCGGCCTCGGTTTCGGAGCCACGGGAATCGCCCTGGGATACTTCGCCCGGCGTTACGACACGGCGGTGGAGATCCTTCTCTACGCTCTTCTGGTCTCTCTGGGGGCCAAGCTCCTGCTCATGGTGCTTGCCACCAAGATGACCGGTATCAATCCCTTCTCGGTGGATCCCGAAGAGATGCGGCGCATGACCGATGCCACCCTCGCCATGTTCGGCCAGGTCTCTCCGGAGACCCTCGGGGTGATCCGTTCCCAGATGGAGGGGATGCTCCAGATGCTCCCTCTTCTCTTCCCCGCCCTCCTCGTCATGGCTTCCGGAGTGGATGCCTTTCTGAGCTATGCCGTCAGCGGAGCGGTACTCCGGCGTCTCGGCAGGGAAACCCTTCCTCCTCTTCCATCCTTTGAAACCTGGCGTTTTCCCAAAAGCCTCTTTTGGGCCCTTCTCGTCTCGGCGGTGCTTCTCTTTCTGGGATCCTCCTCGGGAACGGGGGCCATTTCTTTCAGAGTTGGCGTGAACCTCCGTATTCTCGTGAGTATGCTCTTCTTTCTCCAGGGAAGCGCGGTGGTTCTGGCATTTCTGAAATCCAAAAAAATAGGAGCCTGGCGCTGGGGAGTTTTCGTACTGCTTCTCATGGTACCCTTTCTCTCGCAGCTCGCCCTGGTGCTCGGCATCATAGACATGTGGTTTGATATTCGTTCACGCATAGGAAGGTGAGATCCATGCAGGTCATTTTGAAGCAGGACGTTCGAAAGCTTGGCAAAGCGGGGGATCTCGTGGAGGTCTCCGAAGGATACGGAAGAAATTATCTCTTTCCCCGGGGGCTCGCGGAGGAGGCCAGCGGAGGCAAGCTCAAGGATTGGAAAAACCAGCAGAAGGTAAAGGAATCCAAGCTCGCCAAGGAAGAGGCCCAGGCGGAGGAGACCAAAAAGCACCTTCAGGGCCGGAACGTCACCATTTCGGTGAGCACCGGAGGAGGAGGCAAGCTCTTCGGAAGCGTCACCGCCGCTCAGGTGGCGGAGGCCCTGGAAGAGCAGCTGAAGGTAAGGGTGGATAAGCGGAACGTCAAGCTCGGAGAGCCCATACGCCAGCTCGGAAGCTTCCCCTTCGCCGTACGGCTCCACCCCGGAGTGGAGGCCTCTCTCACGGTTTCGGTGGAGTCCGAGGAGTAGTGGCGGAACAAACCCTTTTCGATCGTGTACCTCCCCACAGCCTCGAGGCGGAACGAGCCGTCCTCGGGGCTTGTCTCCTTGACGGGGATGCCCTTATGGACATCACCGAAACCCTGGTGCCCGATGATTTCTACGATCCCAAGTATCGGGTGGCCTTCGAAATCATGGCGGACATGGCCAGGGAGGATCGCCCGGTGGATTCCCTCACCTTTGCGGGGGAGATGGCCAACCGGGGACTCGAGGAGACCCTGGGAGGGCAGTCCTTTATCGCTGCGGTGGTGGATAGCGTTCCCACCACCGCCAATGCCTCTTATCATGCCCGGATCGTTCGTGAAAAGGCCCTTCGCCGGCGTCTCATCCGGGCGGGGGGCGTCATTGCCCGTTTGGGCTTTGCGGAAGACCGGGATCTTGGAGAGGTGCTGGACGAATCGGAAAAACTCATCTTCGAACTTTCCCAGCGGGGTACCACCCGGGATTTCCGGCACATCAAGGAGGTGCTTCCCCGCACCATCGACCAGATCCAGGCCAACTTCCGCCGGGGAGAGGCGGTAACGGGCACCGCTTCGGGATACGGAGAGTTCGACCTCCTTACCGGGGGATTGCAGCCCGGAAGCCTCAACATCGTGGCGGCCCGTCCCTCCATGGGGAAAACCGCCCTGGCTCTCAACATGGCCCAGCATGCGGCGGTACGGGGGGGGAAACCGGTACTCATCTTCAGCCTCGAAATGAGCGCGGAGCAGCTTGCCCAGCGTATGCTCGGCTCCGAAGGGCGCATCAACATCCACGACCTGCGGACGGGAAACTTTCCCGAAAGGGCCTGGAAAACCCTGGGAGATGCGGCGAACCGGCTGGCGGGAGCTCCCATCTACATCGACGACGGGGCGGATCTCTCCACCCTGGAAATGCGGGCCCGGTGCCGTCGCTTCGTCTCCCGGGTGGGAGAGGTGGGGCTTATCGTGGTAGACTATCTTCAGCTTATGCGCCTTCCCCGAAACGTGGAGAGCAAGCAGCAGGAGGTCTCGGAAATTTCCCGGGCTCTCAAGGCGGTGGCCCGGGAGCTCAACGTTCCCGTGGTGGCTCTCTCCCAGCTCTCCCGGGCTGTGGAGCAGCGAACCGACAAAAAACCCCAGCTCTCGGATCTTCGGGACAGCGGTGCCATCGAGCAGGATGCGGACATGGTGGTGCTTCTCTTCCGGCAGGGGTATTATGAGGCAAGTGCGGGACGGGAGCCCGAAGATAACGGAGCGGAGATCATCATTGCCAAGCACCGGAACGGTCCCACCGGTACGGTGCGGCTCATCTTCCTCCGGGAATACGCCCGGTTCGAAAGCATGGAGCGCCGTATGTCCTGATGCGGCATTTCCCCTGCCGAAGGCTTCGTTGCCGCCTCCGGTAAATGGCGGTTGACCCCCCGAGAGGGGGATGGGACAATGCAATCCGGATTTCTAGGTCGTTACGAAGGAGGTCTGTCATGGACGTGGTGCGGTATCTCGCAGGCGAAAGGCGAGGCAGGGATCAGTATCCCCCTCTCGAAGAAGCTTCTCCTTCTTCCGAAGAAAGCTTTCGAGGGGCGGAAGGACATGCCGAAGAGAGCCGGGAAGGGTCGGAGAACCGGGGAATTCGGGAGGACTACGCTCTTCTTTCGGTTCCTCTCGGGGAGATCGCTCCGAATCCTCGGCAGCCCCGGAAACACTTCGACGAAGAGGCCCTGAAGGAGCTGGCGGATTCCATTCGTTCCGTAGGGCTTTTGCAGCCCCTGGCGGTACGTTTCGCTGAAGGGAAATACGAGCTCATCTCCGGAGAGCGGCGCCTTCGGGCCTGCAAACTCGCGGGAATGAAAACCGTGCCGGTGGTGGTCTTTCAGGCGGATGACCGAGAGCAGCATATCATGGCCCTGGTGGAAAATATTCAGCGTCAGGATCTCTCCCCCGTGGAAGAGGCCGCCTCGCTGGCGGAAATCCTGGAGCGCACCGGAGAGAGCCAGAGTGCCCTGGCGGAGCGCCTCGGCCGCTCCCAGGCCTCGGTGGCGAACAAACTCCGGCTTCTTCGACTCGAGGAGGAAGTACAGATCCTGGTACAGCGGCGGCTTCTGGGAGAGCGCCAGGCCCGGGCTCTGGTGGGACTCGAACGGGAAGCCCAGATCCTTCTCGCTCACGAGGCGGTGGAGGGGCGTCTCCCCGCCAAGGATGTGGAGCATCGGGCCAAGGACATCCGAAAGACCTCGGAAATACAGCGAAAGAAAAAGGATTCTCCCGAACCGAAGAAAAAAAACCGGGGGAGCATCAGCGGCCCCGACGGACCCACGGGGGATCTCCTTCAGGAGCTCGTCTCTCTGGTGGAGCGCCGGAAGTCCCAGGGCATGCCGGTGATTCTCAAGGTTCGGGAACTCCAGCAGAGCCAGCTTGTGGTGGAGGTGCAGGTGGATCTCGCACATTGGAAAAAAACCGAAAAAACAGGAAAAGGAGAGTCTCCGGAAGAAACGGCATCTTCCTGAGCTCTTTTCCAAGTCTGAAGGAGGCGTTACGGGGTGGCAAAGCAGAAGCGCGGTAGTGGGGGAGCCCGGGAAAAAAACACCTTCCCTTTCTTTGTATCGAAAGAAATCGGGGGAGAACTTTCTCTCGTGCCTCAATGGTTTACGGCATTGGTATTGCTCGTCTCTCTCGGATTGCCGAACATCATTTTTTCCGGCCTTTATTGGTATGATACCCTGCACATCATGAAATGGGCGGTGGCCCTCGTTCCCGTGGGGCTTCTCTGCCTCTGGGGAGGATACCGGATGATTCGGTACTATCCCAAACGACTCTCCTTCTCGCTGGATCCCTTCGGGGTTCTCTGGGGAGTGCTTCTCTTCTTCGTTACCCTTCAGCCTCTCTGGATAGACTTCTCCTCCTGGCCCACCTTCGCCAAGGAATGGATCTTTTTCGCCTCCCTCTTCGGGCTCTACGTAATTGCCCGGCAGCTTCCTCAAGCCTGGTGGGATCGCTGGCTCAAGTGGATTCTTCTTCTCGGAGGAGCCAACGCCGCGGCCAACGTGATCTTTGCGGAGATCCAGCAACGGGGTTTTCCCGAAATCGCTCCTTTCATCATGAACGTGAAAATATACATCGGCAACACCGGACAGATGAACATGTTCGGTCTCTGGTGTGCCATAGCGGTGTTCGGCTGCATCCATCTCTGGATCTCCGGGGCCTTCCGCAAGGAGAGTGGTTCAACCTCCTTCTGGAGCTGGCTGAACGCCCTCTTTCTCGTCATCTCTTTCTGGGGGCTCTGGAACTCCACCAGCCGTTCCGCCATCCTCTCCCTGGTGGTGGGGCTCTTCTTTCTCGGAGTGGGATACTGGCGGGGAGGCTTGCGCCCCTCCCGGCGCATTCTCGGAGGGATTCTTTTGCTGGGGCTTCTTCCCATGCTGCTCTCCTTCTCTTTCGGAAGGGGAGCCTCTCTGGCTCATAAGTCCCTGGAGGTGGTGACGGAGACCAAAAGCATCGCCGGCCGGGACAGTATCTGGGCCACCGCCCTCACCATGATCGCCCAGAACCCCGTAAAGGGGGTGGGGCTTGGGCATTTCAAGTGGAACTACCTGGAGGCCCAGAAGGAGATGTTCCAGCACTTCGAAACCATGCCTTTCCGCTACACCTACTGGGCTCATAACGAAATCTTCCAGTGGTTCGCCGAAACGGGCTTTCTCGGGGGAATGCTTCTTCTCGGAGGGGCTCTCTTCTGGTTCGTCTCCTTTATCGCCGCCCTGGTGCGCAAGAAGTCCCTTCCCTCCTGGGCCATCTGGGCCAACGGTCTTCTCTGCCTCTTCTGGTTCAACGCCCTCTGGACCCGGCCCTTCCACCGCATCGAAAACTCCCTCTGGCTGGCCCTGGCCTTCGCCCTGGCCTCCAGTGCGGGAACCTTTCTTCCTCTGGAGATGCCCCGCCTCAAGAAGGATGCCTGGCTCGTCCGTTCCTTCGGGGGGCTTCTCGTGCTCTGCTCCCTGGGAGGTCTTGTCTTCGGAGTGGACGGCATGGTGGCTGATCGGCTTCTCGCCCGGGCCCGGGTGGCCTCCTCGCTCCAGGAGCGGGGCGAGCTCGCCGAGCGGGCGGGCAAACATCTCATGAAGCGCACCGAGGCGGAAAAATTCCTGGCGGATCTTCAGATTGCCGTGGCCGCCCACACGAAGAACAGAGATCTCTTTCTCCAGGGACTTGACAAGCTTGCCCGGTACTTCGAAAAGGAGCCCACCGCGGCGGATCTCGCCCGGCTTCTCGAAGCGAGCAATCGGCTTCAGAGCGTGCCTCATCTGGAGATATTCTCGGCCTACCTCAAGCCCGGTACCTATCGTTACGGAGCTTCGGGCGGGCCCGGAGCTTCCCGTGAAGGCTCTTCTCCGAATTCCGGCGAGTAGCTTGCCGGAAAAGAGTCACTCCGCCCGTAAAAGAGGCTTCACCCTCTTCGAAATCCTCCTGGTGGTGGCCCTGTCCGCTCTGGTGGTAACCCTGGGAGTGGCTCCGGTGACCCGGGTGGTACGAAACGTGGTGGACACGGAAAAACAGGTGGGGCAAAACGAATCCCTTCGCATGGCGGCCCGGCGGATGGCGGGGGATATGCAGCAGCGCAGCGCCCTCCCGGAAAACGCCAAAGTGGCCTTTCGCATCGTTCCCCGGGCGAAGTTCGGAGACGTGAAGGATGACGTGGTGATCTTCTGGAGCGCCGCTCCCCTTCTCCAGGGGCGTCCCGTAAGCAGCGTGGCCTACGCCATTCTCCGGGAGGATTTTCTGGGAACCTTCGGGGATCTCGAAAAACAGAAAAAATCCGTTGCTCCTCCCCTGGGGCTCTATCGGTGGTTTCTTCCGGGGCTTCTCCCGGACGAGGTGGATCCCGACAAGCTCATTCCTTCCGAGGGACAGCTCGTTCTACCTCGAGTGGAATCCTTTCGGGTGGAGGTCCATGATGGAGGAAACTGGAAAAACCGCTACGAGGGGAAGATTCCTCTGGGAGTGCGCATCGAGATAGGCCGTTCCTCCTCGAAAAAAGGGGACGAGAAAGAAGAGTGCGTCTATGAAGATTGGTTCCCCCGGTAGAGGGCGAAGAGGTTTCGTTCTTGCTGCGATTCTTCTCGCCAGCACCGTGCTTGTCACGGTGAGCGTGGCCTTTGCCTGGTTCGCCCGGCTTCAGCTTACGGGGGTGCTCGGAGAGCGTCAGGATTTGCAGTCCCGAAGCCTTGCCTTCGTGGGAGCCTACTATGCCGCCCGGGGGCTCGTGCTCGATAAAAACGGCTACGATTCTCCTGAAGAGGCCTGGTTTCAACCCCTGGCGTTTCCCCTTCAGGGGGTTCAGGTGGTTTTTCACCTGCAGCCGCAGGATTACAAGCTCCCCCTGAACAACCTCTTTCTTCCGGACGGGGAAACCCTTCGTTCCGAATTGAACAGAGCCTGGCAGGAGCTTTGGAAAAAGCTCGAAAAAGAGGATTTTACCTGGAAGGTTCTGGATTTTCTCGATCCCGACGCCACTCCCCGGCTCTCGGGGAGAGAGGGGGAGGAGAATCTGGATCGCTCCCTGGGAGATTTCTCGGAGCTTCTTCTCTGCCCGGGCATATCCCCGGAAATTCTGAAGGAGCTCCAAAAATACTGCACCCTCTGGGGAGGAAGAACCATCAATCTCAATACCATCACCCCCGAGGTCTACGGTCTTCTCGATGCGGATCTTACCGAGGAGGCCGGAAGAGATTTCGAACGATGGCGCCGGGACCATCCTCTTAAAGGGCTGGGAGATCTCGAAAAATTCGGCAATTTCCCCGACAGCGCCCTTCCTCGGCTTATGGGGCTTCTCGGGGTGGAGAGCACCTTTTTCCGCCTGGAGATACAGCTTACCTGGAACAACCAATGGATCTCCCGCTACGAAGCCATGCTTCGCAAGGACGGGGAGACGGTGGAACTCGTTTTTTGGAGGGATCTCTACGAATGAAGCAGAAAAAAGCCCCCCCCTGCTGTTTCCGGGTGGGGGAGAAAATACATCTCTACAGCGAAGAGGGGTTTCAGATACTGGATTCCATGCCCCGAAGAGAGGAGATCGTGGCGGGGCTTCCCTTTCGCACCCTCTCCCTGGAGCCCTTTGCCTACCCCTTCGCGCACCGGGGAAGAATTCGGGATGCTCTGAGAATGCAGTACCATCACCTTCTGCCCAATCCCGAAGCGGTGGAAATTCTGCCTCTCATCTTTTCCCGCAAGGGCAAGCAGAGCCGGGGGGCCGCATGGATATGGAGCCGGGAAGAGGGAAATCCCCGGGAATGGTGTCCCCGGAGCGAAGGAAGCCGGGTGCTCTACTGGCCTCTTCCGCTTCTCTTCATGTCCCTTCCCGAAGGGGATGCGGCGTATCAGGCCCTGGGCTGCGAAGAGCCGGGAGGCGGAGCGTCTCTTATGGTCTTTCGGGAGGGATTTCCCTTTCTCCATCGCCATGTCCGGAGCCTTCCCGAAGGAGATCAGCTCCGTCGGGAGCTCGGTGAGGATCTTCGCTATACCACAGTGAATCCCGAAGAGCCCGGAGAATCTCCCCAAGCCTTCTGGAGTCGATGGAGCGCCTTCTGGAACGCCTATCCCCAACTTCACGAAACGGACCTCTCCTCCCGCGGGGTGGAGCATCTCTTTGCCCGGGACGAGCGGCTCAAACCGGTACTTCGCGTTCTTGCGGGGGTTTTCGCCGCGGGAATCTTCTTCGGGGGCATTCAGGGGTATTCCCTCTACGAACTTCGTCAGCAGGGAGAGCTTTACGAAGAAAAAATGCATCGGGCCTACGGGGCGGTCTTTCCCAACGAACGTATCCGGGATCCCCTGAGCCAGGCCCGGGGAAAGCTTCGCTCCCTGGGAACTCCGGGAGAAAAAACCGGCATGGACCTCGAGGAGGTACTTACCTTTCTGGGAGACACCTGGAAGGAACTTCCTCCGGGGGTAGTGGCGGAATCCCTCCGCTTCACCTCCCAGAGAGCGGAGGTTGTGGGATCCGCCACGGAGGTGGCCCAGGTACAGCAAATCCGACGGGCCTTTCCCCAGGGAGGGCTTCATGCCTCTCTGGAAGGAATACAGCAGATTCCCGGCAGCTCTTCCATCCGCTTTACCATCTACCTGGAAGGGGCGAAACCATGAAAATCTCCCTGGACTCTCTCCGGGAATCCTTTCAGTCTCTTCGGGAGCATCCCTCGGGGCAGAAGATCCTGATCCTCTTCGCGGGAGTGGTAGTTCTTTGGGGAGCAGGGCTCTTTTACCTTACTCCTCTCCGGAACGATGAAATGCAACGGGTGGCCCTTCTGCGGGAGCGCTCCGCCATTCTTGCCCAAGTTCTCCGGCAGCATGCGCTTCTGGCGGGCTCCGGAGAAATCCGGGAGGAAGGCTCTCTGGAGGAGGAGCCCCTGGAGGCTCTCAACCGGGTACTCCAGTCGCTGAGCCTTCAGAACGCCATTTCCCAGCTCACCGCTTCGGATGAGCGGATTTCCTTCGCTCTGGAGGGACTCTACGGGGAGAGACTCCTCACCCTTCTGCAGCAACTTCGCCTTTCCGGGCTCTTTGTGGAAAGTGCGGAACTTCGGGTTCTCGGAGAGGGAGAAGATACGACCTATGCCCTGGTGGTGGCGGTTCGGGGAGGGGACACTCCATGAAACGGAGCATGAAAATTCTCGGAGGAGGATTTTTTCTCCTTCTGGCGGCTTTGATATCCGCATTTCTGTTCTTTCCCTGGGAGGCCTCGGGGCGCCTCGGGGGAATTCTTCTTCAGAAACAGCTTGCCCCTCAGGGGGTGGTCCTCGCCTGGCAGGATCTGGAAAGCCCCGGAGCGGGAGCGTTTCGAATCTTCTCTCCCCGAATGGAGCTTCCCATGGCGGAGCTCTCTTTGGCGGAGTGTACTCTCGCCCTGGGATGGGGAGAATCTCTCCGGCGCGTTGCCGGGGTGCTGGATCTCTCCTTCGGTGCGGGGGATCTCCAGGTTTTCGGAAAGAACCTCTCCTGGACCGGAGGATCCGCCCGGATGGTTTACAAGAGCGGAATCCTGAATATCCAGTCCTTTCGCTCCTCCGGAGAATTTCGTGCTCAGGGAGATCTTGTCTTCTCCTTTGAAACCCGGCGTATTCTCACCGCCGCCATGACCATCCGGATTCCTCCGGAAAAGGATGAGCTCTTTGCCCCCCTCCAGGGCTTTCTCCCCCTTCGGAAGGGTTCCGAACCGGGACAGTGGTTTCTCGAACGAAAGGAGGATACCCCATGATGCGAAACATCTTTTCGGGCTCCAGAATTTCCGATGCTCTCAAGATGGGACATCCCCGGATGCTCCTCTCCGCGGGAATTCTCCTTTTCGGAGGGCTCCTGCTGGGATGGGGAGGTGCCACGATTCTCGGGAATGTCATGGAAAAACAGGCTGCCCAGCTCTGGGATCCCTTCTCTCAAAAGGGTGGAGCCCTCTACGATTCCCGGGGAGGGGGAGATCTTCCCGGGGGCATGCGCCTCTTCCTGGATAAAAGTCCCTTCGGGGTGCTCTCCCGCAAGGAAGCGCCTCCGGAGCAGCCTCAGAATCAGAAAAAGGAATCCCCCCTGGCGCACCAGCTCGAAGATCTTCAGATCACCGGAACCGTGGCGGGCATTCTTGCCCTGGGAAACACCTCCCAGGGGCGGGTGCTTTTGGAGCAGGGGGAGATCTTCCGGGGTTTTCTGGTGGCCATGATAACCGGGGACGGGGTTTACTTCGATCCTCAGGATGGAGGAGAACCGGTGATAAAGAGTCTTCTCTTCGGTGCCCAGGGAGCCAAAGCTTCCAGCAGAGCCCCGAAAAATCCCACCCCGGCACCCCAGGCCATATCTCCGGCCCGGCAGGATATCAAGCCCGCCACTCCGGACAGTGCGGGGCAGGTGAGCCGGAACCTGGTGAACAGCTTGCTCATGAACCCCTTCGACGAGCTCAAGAAGGTGCGTCTCCAGCCCAAGCATACCGAGGGGAAGCCCGAAGGGCTCGAGGTGGCGTATATAGAACAGGACAGCATTCTCGCCACCCTGGGAGTGCGCCAGGGTGACGTGGTGCAGGGGCTCAACGGCATCCGGATAAACCACATGGGAGACGTGGCGAATGCCATCAACTCTCTCATGGGGGGAAAACGCTTCGACGTCACCGTTATCCGGGAGGGCAAACAGGAGCTCTTGAGCTACCAGGTGCAGTGATGAAACCACATAATCGAAAGCCTTTCCTTGGGGACGGAACCTCCGAAAAAAGATGCGGATTCCGCCGGGGGTTCACCCTTCTGGAGGTTTTGATGGCGGTGGGTATCATGGGGCTCGTGGTGGTGGGATGTCTCAAGCTCACCCTGGTGGCCCAGAGAACCCTCCGGGAGGTGGCGGTACAGCGTCAGCTCCTGGACCACGCCAGAAGCCTTCTTATTCAGGACAAGCGAGGAGTGCTCCCGGACCGGGGAAGCGAGGGGGAACTCTCCTGGGAGATCGAGAAAAAGGATCAGCAGGCGGAACAGGGAAATTTTTCTCTCTCCTACCGGATTATCACGGTACACTATCAGGGAAGGAACGTGCAGTTTCACATGCCCTGAGGTCTCGAAAGAAGCGTGCACATGATACGAACTACAATGGAGTTGGATAAAGGGACTTCTTTCGTACAAGGGCCCTTTACACCAGAAAAATGGGGGAGAAGAAATGCGTAGAAAAAGGTCGTTGGCAACGGGATTTCTGGGAATATGTCTCCTTTCCTGTCTTTTCCTGGGAGCCCTCTTTCCGCAGTTTGACGTAAGCCAAGCCGCGGAGGACGAAATGGACCTGGTCCAGGCGGCCCGGCTCATGCGGGAATCCGGGCAGGTGCAGTTTAACTTCAAGGATCTGGATATCCTTCTCTTCGTGCGGTTCATGTCGGAACTTCTCCAGGAAAACATTCTGGTGGATCCGGGTGTCAAGGGCACCATCACCATCGTCTCCACCCGATCCATTTCAGTGGAGGATTCCCGAAAGGTCATGCTCTCCGCCCTGGAGATGAACGGTCTCTCCCTTCAGAGCGAGGGGGGCTATTCCAAGGTGCGAAGTTCCAACACCGGCCCCAGCACGGATAACGAGATCCGCAAGGGTCGGGTTGGGCCGGGATACGGAGAGGAGTTCATCGTTCAGGTGGTTCCTCTGGACTACACCTCCAGCGCCAACGTGCAGGAGGCGCTGCAGTCGGTGATCGGCAAGGTCGTCGGGGTCTTCCCCGTGGACAGCGGCCGGGGAGTGGTGCTTACCGGCAAGGCCACGGAGGTGCAGAAAGCCCTGGGGGTTATCAACGCTCTGGACGTGCCGGACAGCGTCCGCAAGGTCTACGTGATCCCCCTGGAGCATACGAATCCCGCCTATCTGGCGGAGTATCTCAACAAGCTGGTGGGGGCCAAAACTCCGGAGCTCGAAGGAGTCTTCGCCCTGGGGCTCGACAAGGATACCAAGCTTCTGGTGGTGGCGGACAACTACGCCATCGATGCGGTGCACCGCATCGTAAGGGCCTTCGACATAAAATCCACCAAGGACGAGACACCCTTTCACGTGCACAAGCTTCATAACTCGGACGCCACCGAGGTGGCGGCGCAGCTCAGCCAGATCATCGCCGTGGCGGCAAGCCTTGCGCCGGACCAGAAGGGACAGCTTCCCACCACGGTGGTGGCGGACATTCCCACCAACAGCCTCATTTTTGCGGCTCCTCCGGAACAGTACGAAAGCTTTCTCAAAATCATCGGTCAGCTCGACACTCAGCCCAAACAGGTCATGCTCCGGGGGCTCATCGCCGAGGTAAGCCTTACCCGGCTCAACGATGCGGGCATCGACTGGGCCACCTGGGGAGGAAAGGTCTTCGGAGACGGAGTACTGGCGGGAAACATCCAGCTCGGGGAGAGCGGGGTGCCCTCGGAGTTCCTGAGCTGGTTCAGCGATATCTCCAAAACCGAGACGGAGGACGATGACGGTAACATTACCACCACCTATGAAACCCAGGGGCTCATGTATGCCTACGTGCGACTTCTCAACAAGTACAATGCCATCAACGTGCTCTCCATGCCCCGGCTTCTCTGCACGGACAACAAGGAGAGTACCCTCATGGTGGGAGAAAACATCCCCCAGCTTCGGGCATCCACTGCAGACAGCACCAATCCCGGCTCCGTGGCGAACAGCTACGAATACAAGGATGTGGGGCTGGTGCTCAAGGTAACCCCCCGGGTACGGGGAGACAACCTGGTGGCTCTGGATATCGAACAGCGGGTGGAGGACGTGCTCACCGCCATGACGAGCTCCACTCCGGTAACCTCCAAGCGTGAAATCAAGACCAGCGTTCTCGTGCGGGACGGACAGACGGTCATTTTGGGAGGCATCATCAAGGAGGCGGAGAAATCCCTCAAAAACCGGGTTCCCGGGCTCTCCTACATTCCTCTCATCGGCAACCTTTTCACTTCCACCAGCAAGCAGCGGGAGAAGGTGGATCTCATGATCTTCCTCACTCCCTATATCCTGGAAACTCCCCAGGACGTGAGCGACTATACCCAGTACACGGTGCAGAGCGAAGGCCGGGGGCTCAGCCCCGAGGAGGAGACGGTGCAGCGCCGGCTCGAGGAGATGTACCGCGAGGCAGTGAAACAGCAATGAGCCCTTCGGTACTCCCCCCGGCGGAGGAAATTCTTCGCCTTCTGCCGGAAAATTGCAGCATCGACAGCCTGAAGAACGAGGGTATCCTGCCTCTCCGGATGGAAGACGGGGTTCTCTGGGTGGCCCTGGCCTCTCCGGGGGGAATGCGCTCCGCCCAGATACTCGGGGCTTCCCTGGGTTGCGCCGTGGAACCCGAGTACGTGGAAGAGCAGCAGATCGCCGAACGCATTAGGGAACTCTACAACGTCAAGGGCGGGCTTCGGGACGAGTCGGTAAACGACGTGGAGGGCATCGACGATCTCAACTCCCTCGCCCGGGAGGATGTGCTCTCGGACTCCGTGGATGCCCCGGTAATCCGTCTCATGAACAGCCTGCTCATGGAGGCCGTTCGGGAGCGGGCCACGGACATTCACGTGGAACCCTACGAGGACGAGGTGGTTATCCGCTTTCGGGTGGACGGGGTGCTTCACGACCGGCTTCGTCTTCCCAAGGGACACCAGGCTCCCCTCACGAGCCGCATCAAGGTTATGGCCCGCATGGATATCGCCCATCGTTTCGCTCCCCAGGACGGCCGTATCGGCATCACCCTGGGAGGCCGGGCGGTGGATATCCGGGTGGGGGCGGTACCCACCCAGCATGGGGAGCGCATAGCCCTTCGGCTTCTCGACAAGGCCCGGGGGCTCCTTACCCTGGAGGATCTCGGCATGGATCCTCGGGAGAGCGCCGTGACGGAGCGGATCATCGCCCAGCCTCACGGCATGATTCTCCTTACGGGGCCCACGGGCTCCGGAAAGAGCACCACCCTCTACGCCATGCTCCAGGCCATAGCCAAACCCGAAGTTAACATCATCACCGTGGAAGATCCCGTGGAGTACGACGTTCCCGGCATCGCCCAGATTCAGGTGAACGAAAAGGCGGGGGTCACCTTCGCCTCGGCCCTTCGGGCCATTCTGCGGCAGGATCCCGACGTGGTCATGGTGGGAGAGATGCGGGATTACGAAACCGCCCATATCGGCGTACAGGCCTCTCTTACGGGGCACCTGGTGCTCTCCACCCTGCATACCAACGACAGCCTCAGCGCCGTAACCCGGCTGGTGGATATGGAGATCGAACCCTACCTCGTGGGGGGATGTCTCATCGCCGCCATCGCCCAGCGGCTGGTGCGCCGTAACTGCCCTTCCTGCACCGAAGAGTGCGAGGTTCCTCTCTATCTTCAGAAGAGGGGGGTGGAGAAGGCTTTCCGGGGCCGGGGATGCGAGGCCTGCCGTTCTACGGGCTACTCCGGCCGGGTGGGGCTTTACGAGCAGTTCGTGGTGAGCGATGAAATTCGGGAGGCCATCGCCTCCAAGGCCCCTCTGGGAGAGCTTCGGAAAATCGCGGAAACCACGGGGTTCGTCACCCTCTTCGACCGGGGACTTCAGAAGGTTCGTCAGGGAATAACCTCTCCCGAGGAGCTTTCCCGGGTGGCGGGGGAGGCCTGACATGCCCCGTTACCGCTGCCGGGCCTACACCAAAGAGGGCAATCTCGTTACCCGTCGCCTGGATGCTCTCAACGAAGCCGCCGCCTTCGGGGAGTTGCAGCGCCAGGGGCTTGTGGCGGTGGATCTCTCGGTGGAGGAAGAAAAAAAGAGGGGAAAGCTCAAAAAGCTCTCCCTGGAAAACCACGTGCTCTTCTGCCGAAGCCTTACGGGATATCTCAAAGGGGGGCTCAACCTTACGGATGCCCTGCGGCTTCTCGTAAAACAATCTCCTGAGCGCCAGCTCTCCCGGATTTACGAGGCCCTCTATCAGGAAGTGGCGGGGGGCAAACGGCTGGCGGGGGCCATGAAGGATCTCGGAGTCTTCCGAGAGGGACTGGTGGGCATGGTCACTTCGGGAGAACACAGCGGATCTCTGGTGCCCATCCTTCAGCGGGGAGCGGGGCTCTACCGGCAGGAGCAGCTCCTGCGCAAAAAGGTGCAGAAAGCCCTCACCTATCCCGTGGTGATGCTCTTCGTGGGTTCCGGGGTGGTTTCCTTTCTCATGGTTTTCGTGGTTCCCAAGCTGGCGGGGCTCTTTACGGAGATGGACAAGGTGCTGCCCCTGCCCACTCGGATACTTCTGGGGCTCGCCTCGGCAATGCAGAGCTACGGCATTCCCCTCCTGCTCGTTATCCTCCTGGGCATACTCGTACTGCGGCGCAGAAAAAAGAAAATCCGGCTTCCCCTCTTTCGGCGAATCCGGGAGCAGATCGCCCGATCCCTGGTGCTGGGACAAACCGCGGCGCTGGTACAGGCGGGTATTCCCCTCGTGCAGGCCCTGGAAATGGCGGCTCCCATGGATACCCCCAATCCGAACCGCTGGCTCGAGGTGGCGGAGCTGGTACGCCAGGGATATCGTTTTGCCTCGGCCCTGGAAAAACAGGGAAACTTCGCGGAGGATCTCATCTACATTCTCCGGGTGGGCGAGATGGGAAACGATCTTCCCGGAGCTATGGAACAGGCTGCGGAAACCGCCTGGGAAATGGCGGAATCCTCCATGGAGCGCATGGCAAACCTTGCGGAGCCCCTTCTGGTGCTCTTTCTCGCCCTTCTGGTGGGTTTCGTGGTGATCTCGGTGCTTCTTCCCATCTTCGACATTTCCTCCCTGGTAGGAACCATGTAGGAGACGCAAGGGAGGGATAGCTCCCCAGGGGTTTTCCCCCGCCATGGCGGCGTAACGAAAAAGCATGCCATAACACCGATTCCCAGAAGGGCGGGGCTTTGTCCCCGCCCTTCTATGCTATGGTGCTGGAATGGTTCGTGCGCGTTGCCCTGTTTTACATGCAGTCCCCA